>Ga0114899_1001764_pt1 | contig 12245 bp, 12 predicted proteins | sample MalvireepMed_215_FD_83497 | JGI IMG/M metagenome (GOLD analysis project Ga0114899, IMG submission 83497) | Marine viral communities from the Global Malaspina Expedition - Malaspina viral metaG DeepMed_215 | ecosystem: Environmental > Aquatic > Marine > Oceanic | place: Mediterranean Sea... | reverse complement strand
GACCATCGTTCATGGTATAAATCTTCAGGCAGTTCAGTGTTAAGTAATAGTACATTGTACGAGTTAGTTCCAAATATAATCCAAGGTTTTCCTTGGGCTACACTCCATCCTAGATCGAGCATGAGCCATGATTTCCATGTATCAAAGTCCCCCCATATAATCATAAATGATTGTAGTGGCAATATCCTATTCTTAATTACTGGTATGATGGGTCTTGGAGTGTATTGTAAAAACTCATGACCGCTTCTAAGTTGTTGGGGCATTTACATAATCTTTCTAGACAGTTTTAGGGCCGGGTTTTATCCTTCGTACATCGGTCATTCCTAATCGTGACCGCCATTTGCTTACTGTGCTTTCAGTTATGCCTAAGCTAAGTGCTATATCCTTGGCTGAAACGTTTGACCTTGGTGCTATAAGAATGTAAATGTCTTGATTGTATATTCGTTCAATGAGTTTCATTTCTCTTGTCTTACGTGATTCTAATTCATCCTTTATCTTGTCGCGAATTACTCGCCCACGGGATTTCGCCTGTCTCTTTGCTATCATAACAACTCCAATCGTATGCGGGAATTAGTATCGAATAAGATTACAGGATTATTATCGAATAGGATTATTAAATAAAGTATTAACCAAGATATCTATCTCACTAGTATCTAGGCCAACTATGTTATAGATAGTAACTTTACTATCACAAATCTGACAGGTAGTAGAAACATAGGTACTATCATAGATAATTATAGGATAGTGGCCTATGCAACTAGGTACTAGTAGTAGTCTTATACTATCTAACATACTATGCTCCTTTATTGTTACCGTTAATTTTCTCTAGTACGGATTCTAAGTACCGTATGTTCTCATCTAACATAGAGAGTAGTGCACGTAGAAAGTTTCCTCGGTAAACATATAGGTATCCATTTCGACAGGTTGTCTTTACTTTAAGACCATGACTTTTAGCTATGTCACGAGCAAGTTTTGAACCTCTACAAGGATGTTTCCAACGGCACTTTATACTTATAGCTTTATCGTTAGATAGCTGACTTATAGCTATAGATTCGGGGCCAAACTTTCTTAGTTTTCTAAATAGTGTAAGACGTTTCTTGTTTTCAGCTATCATTTTCTCTGTAGTAGATAGGATTCTATTGCGGAATCTACGTTGGGTGATCATAGTTCTTTCCTGTTGTACTATACTTTACTATTCTATGTTACAACTAACAAGCTAGCCATCATAATAACGACTAGCTTAATGGTAGTAACCTATTTATTATAGGATTAATTTATAGTGTATGAGTGAAGCACTCTATATCTGCCCTATTAAAGTCGGGGATATATCGCATAGCATGTTGTCTAAGTGCATTACATTCATAGTGCTCACATAGAGTATCCTTATCCCTAGAATTATCCATCTTAGGAACTTGCCATACTGCCTTAATAAATTTATCTCTATCAAATCTGGGGTTAGTATCCTCGAAAACATCACATAGTTCAGATACTATGGTAGCAATCGAGGACTTATTCTCACCTTTAGTTACTAACTTATTTAGAGCATTTGCTACTCGGGTAAAATCTTTTCTAGTCATCTGACTTCCTTCCTTTTCTATACTATCTTACTTATACTATTACTACTAGACTACTAACTCTAATACTTTAGTGCACCATTCAAATTCTAATTGACCACGATCATCTACTACTATGCTAGCATCAAGTAAGTCTTTCATATCATCTTGCCAAGCACCAGCGAAATTAACACCTATAAATCTTGCTTCACTATCTTGCTTACTTTGTTGGACTTTCTTAGCAACTACTTCACTAACTCTACTATACCCATCGGTTAGCATGATCACATCTGCCTTAGGCATATCATCTTTAAGTACATCTATTGATATTCTTAGTGGATTATTAAAGTCAGTACCACCACCTAGTCTACTTTGATATCCTTGGCGTAGATTTACCAGACCAAGAATACTTTCGAGATCCTTAAAGAACATAGTCTCACCCGCATAGGTAGCAAATGGGATTAGTGCACACTTACGACCTTGCTCTATAGCAGTACGCATCATAGTTAGACATAGTGCCTTAGCATTTTGCATACGAACACCTGCCATAGACCCACTAACATCTAGTAGACATATGATTGGGCCTCGGCCTATCTTGTCTGGTTTCCTATGATCATATTGAGTGAGACTATTATCAACATATCGGACTAAGAATAAATTCTCTAGGTCGGGGTCATCTAGTAATGCTAGTTCAGCGGGTACTAAGTCAGCAATACTATTACCATGTGTAATACTAACTGGAGTAGGTGTAGGTAGAGGTTTCTTAGACTTAATCTCACCAGTCATGATTCTAAGTCTACCTACCGCTTGCATAATACGGCGGAAATCCTCTTGACTACGAATACTATTCATTAGATTATCATCTAATCCATAGTCTAGGTAGCGGTCTTGACCATCCTCTAACGAATACTCATTAGTGGGTTTAGTTAGATTAACTAGTTCATCAACGCCATCTAAGTCATTAAGAACATTCTTAGCAGCATTTTCTATCTGAAAGTTTTCTGTTAGTCCTTTATTTTGAGAGTCTACGTCTGCTTGCGTAATAGCTTGACTATCAGCATTGGCTAACTTATCCTCGGTCTTAATCTGTTCAGCTATAACCTGTTGTATTTGTTCTATCTTATCAATACTATCTTGAAGTTGTTCAGAGTCACTATCTATACTCTTAATAGCTTCTATCTGTTCATGTATTTCGGTAATAGCTTTGAAGTTACTTTCTCGACGACGTAGTAATTCTTGTTGCATCTTAATAGCAGCAAATGCTGCTACGCTCTGGTTACCAGTAGTTCTACGTCTTAGTTCTTTAATCGCTGGTGTATCTAGACGTTCACTAATCCAAGTGGCTAGTGCTATGTCACTAGGCTCATCACATAATTCTGGTTCCCATGCATAGAGCATTCTAAATAGATCATTGCCTATGGTTCTATCTGTTTTTCGGGGAAATTTTTTCTTTAGTATAGGATGTTTATCTAGAACACGTTGCCAATATAGACAATCTAACCTATTAGCATCTAACTGTAGATGTTCGGGTTTAATACTAAGCCAAACCATTTTCTTTCCTTTCTACTTACTTAACTTACTTAGCCGTAACGTAGCATTAAGAGTGTTATTGCCTAGATAAATACTATCAATGCTACGGCAAAGGCTAACTAAATTAGATATATATCTAACCTGTTATCTTTTCGGTTATCCTAGTTTTCATTCCTTTGACTTGCTCTAAGATGACAGTCACATTATTGAATTGTTCTAGCTCTGTAATCATTTCACTAAGTGACTTTATAGTCTCTAAGTCTTGAGCCGTTGCTGATGCTTCGGACATAGAGATAGCAAATGCTTCCTTAGCAGCTTCTAGGATTTCCTCGGCATGTACTTGGTCAGGGTTCACACCACTAATTACTATCTGTCTAACCTTATTTATTTCCTCGGGCTTAGTCCATAGTATATGTTGACCTACTAGGATAGACTCGGGCTTAATTTCACTATAGTTATTTAGCCAACTATCAGCGGCCATAACTTTGAGTAATTGTACGAACCGTCTATCTGATGGGAATATTCCTTCGTCTTCACGTAGTGTTTCCCATACTACCTTGACTGATTCATATGCATCCTTAGACATAGGCATATTATCAACTTCTACTTGTGCTAGTGCTAGGTCAGCACCAGTTAACATACTATCTATAGTAGTAGTGCTACCCTTGAGCATACTAACAAAGTCGGTGTCATCCTCTACATACTTAGTTACATAGCGGATTAAGAATCTATCATAGAATGCACTAAGATTATCCTCACTATTAGGTATTTCATTAGATGCACCTATTAGAGTTACTAAGGGTGTCTGTACTACCTTACCATCATTATCGAACTCGCGTTCTTCCATGAGTCCTAGCATAGTATTTAAGATAGCGGGCCCTGCCTTAAAGACTTCATCTAAGAATATGACTTCACTATCAGCAGCTTTGTTTCTAAGTATCCTTCTATACTCACCATTCTTTAGAGCAGTTATATCTACTGGCCCAAATATTTCATCAGGGGTAGTATACTGACCTATAAGTCTGCGAAAGAAACTTAGACTCATACCCTTAGACCATTCACTAACCATGTTAGTCTTGGCAGTACCGGGTGGCCCTAGTAATAGTATGTGGGTACGACTTAGAGCAGCTAGACTTAGTCCACGTATTTCATTCTCACGCTTGATAAACTTAGATTGTAATTTCTTTTCTAGGCTAAGCATGATACTACGAGTTTCTGCTGTTGTCTTTACTTGTTGGATAGTCAATCTATTTCCTTCCTATACTTATCTATTATATTTACTTAGCTAAACTTAATTAAGTGATATATGTTCATGAACTTCATTGGCTATTCTTGACCACTCTATTAAAGGTGCTACTATGAGTGGCACTTCAGGGTTAACATGTTGTTCTCTAAGTAATTTTTCTACAGGGTTATTACTATGTACGGTGGGCTTAGCATCACCATTGAAGTATTCTATTATGCATCTAATGCATGTCCAGAACATAGCCACACCATCTAATAGTATATGCTCATCATTAGGATCATTAGGTGATAGATCAATTGGTTGTTGTGCACCTAGTAAATAGATGGTGGATTGTGATCTCTCACAAATCATACATGTACCAATTGCTTTACTAGCTTTTAACTTATCCATATCCTTAGATATTTTCTTGTTAAGTTTAATGCTAACTAAGTCGTGTTCTACCATTTGATGATCTTTCAAATGTGTGAGACATAGTAGTGAGCCCTTACATATGTCACATGGTATGGCCCATTCTTGGTAGCATACCGAACACTTAGGCGGATTGATATTACTTGTCATATACTATCTCACTTTCCTTTATGTATCTGTTTAGTAAAACATTCAACGTGACTAACTAATTCTATGGTGCGTATAAAAGAATTAGCTATGTATGTACGTGCAAATTGTGCGCGTTGTCCTGCTATAAATCTATGGTTACATAGATAGCAAGCCAATGTAGAATCACTAATCCCACCTAATCTAGTAGTAGACGGGATTGTTTTATGCTTGACTATCATCTTTAACGTATTGCTCATACTATCTCCATTTCTATTAAGGGTTACTATGTCTATGTGCAGGCTGTTAGATACTTGCCCGCATCAAGTAATTCTCGCATACTATGTTGGTCGTGTCAATGGGTTTTGGCATGGGTTTTCCCCATTATCCATCCAATATCTGAGGATTACTCTCGTATTATGGTCTTACCCTGTGGGATACCTATTAATTAGCTACTAGGTTATTACTAACATAGTGTGTACTATGTACTTAAATAGATCAAATGTTCTACATATTTGTTATTAGGAAATTGGCACAAAATAGGCTGAAAATGTTGTTGTATTTTGTGGTTAGATCAATTAAAATACAGGCATGGGTTGACCATTAGGAACGGCCCTACACTCGCACCTTTACAACTGAATAGGTAAGAAATTACCAGATAGGAAATATCTTTATGTCTAATCAAGACACGAGCACTGATGTAGTAACTAAGTTAGATGCAAATCTAGTGGAGGCTACTACAGACCATGCGCAATTATTGCTAAATGCGATAGAGAGTGCAAAATCTAGTGACGGTGTGGTAGATATGGCGAGCATAGTTCAAGCGATAGCTCAAACTACGCAAGACATAAACACCGCGACTGAACAGAAAATAAAGGTAGAGCGTGATAGGCTAGCACTAGAGCGTGAACAGTTAGAATCCGATATTAAGGCACTAAGAGAAGTTTTAGAGCCTGAATTCACCAAGGTATTCCTTGCTGAAAATGTCGAGAATCAAGTACTCGAACTAGCCAAGAGAAGTACTACCATAACTGGTTTCTGCTACATAGCAGAGATAGTACGAGATGTTGATGATGATGGTAAGGAAGTCGTAACGCTATCTAAGCCACATGCTACCCTCCACAAATTCGTTAGGCGCGGTGCAAGGAAATCGAATACCGGAAACACTACCGGTCAAGGCTCCAGTCAAGCGATCAAGGTTGAGGTAAATGGAGTCATCAAGGAATTCCCTAGTCTACAAGCCTGTAAAAGAGAAATCCTAGGTGAACAAAGTGGAGCTACAAGTCGAGTCCATATCACTAGAGCGATCAACAAAATGGCAGGATATAAAGTCATCGAGTAGATCAAGATCGAGCGTGAACTAAGTCTCTGGCGAGAGCGCGAGTTAAACAGATAGTAGATTCCCCGACTAATGCGAGTGGGTCGGGGAATTTTTTTTGTCTTATTTTTGTGAACACCTCGAATATGTCTATGATTTACTAGGTGAACACCCTAGTTCTTAGGCACGAGAAAATGGTTTACGAACGCAAATTGACTAACTTGTACTAACACACCAGACCACTTGTATAAATCGCTCTAAGGGCCCTTGTAGTACGTTAGAACATTTAGCGTTTAAATTAACATTAGGCACAAACTAGATCGAGTCTCAAGGTGTTTGTGCCTAGCGTCACATAAAAAATATTTAGATAATATGTTCTAACTACCTAGAGACAAAAATCTTACTTCTCTAACCGCTCTAGGATATGACTCGAATATTTAGATAGTATGTTCTACTTTTACTATGTGAAATATGTCACTATCTTACTATGTTTCGAAATTGATATTACGCCCCCCTATCTTAGTTGCTCCTACAAATTTTAACTTTTTTCGGAATTTTCACTTAGCCACTCATCGATATCAAACTGATGCCCCGGATTAGTATCGGTCTTCACCATAATATCCATTCGGGGTAATTCCAACTGCTTGGATATAATTTCAAGCTGATTCTCAATAGTTGCCATAGAATCCCGAACACGATCAGTTTGCACTGGCCTTATTCTATAATCAGCTAATCGCGATAATAAGGTAGAACGCTTACTCTGCAAATTCTTTCTTGCTCTCATCTGTTCGGGAGTTAATCCGTGCACCTTACTAACTTGTCTTTTAGCAACTCTTCTCTTGGGACGTTCTTCCACAACTATATTATTACTCAATTGATATGAGACACCCTCTAATCTTAATGCTTCTATCCAACACCCTAAACGCCAACGCTCTCTCTTGTACCATATAACTGTTTCCCCATCTTTATTAAGGTGGTAGTTAGATACTCGTTTTATCGCAATTATCATTTCTCCTTTCTTAATAGGAGCCACACCACATAATTTTCTTCCAACATAGTTAATACACGCACAAAACGAGTTAGTTCTTCTAGTTGTTAAATCCCATGTATGTCTTTTTTGGTGCGATAATTCAATACGTTTAACCCCATTTAATACAGATCGCAATGGTTAGCCTCCCAGTTGTTGGAATGATAATTCCAATTACTTAATATATTTATATATATCACTCAGCGTAAATTATTCCATCGTTATACTGATTAATATTATACAATATTCCAACACAAATGTAAATGGCTCATATGTTCTAAATGGGAACGTGCCAAATCCATTGACAATTGGCGAATTATTGATAAAATATACCCATGAATACTGCAATTGAGGAATTAGATACTGCCAGACAATTGGTAACTTCTGTTACTTCATCAGAAGAACAGCAAGAATATATGTCTTGGCGTGTTTGTGGATTTAGTGTTACAGAATCAGCAGGTCGTAGCGGTGTTGGCATGACTGCACTTGCTGAATGGTATAAAGATAGCCCCAAATTTATGGAACTAGATCAGAAACAAGTGTTTGGGCTAAGGGCAAAGCTCATTGAAGATATACTAAGATCAAAAGCAGTTAGAAATTCTCGGTCACTCTTAGAATTAGACGATAAAATACTCCAAATAGCATTGGATCAGGGACTATCTAACTTAACCGACAATGAAGTTAAGTACATAGAGAAACTACGTCCTGCCTATGACAATAATAACGGGGTTCGATCTATGTTGGGACTACAAGATAGTGAACAAATGCCAAAAACAATGGTTAATTTTGTGCAACTAATACAGGAACAGCATAATGCCGTCGATACTAAAGAGGCCACAAAAAGCCCAGCCAAGATCACAATCGAGCAGGAAGAATATTCGGAAAGCTCAGGTTAGTAGGTTAGGTAGAAGGGGCCCGAATATTAGAACAGTAGCTAGAAGGCTATGACTACAGCATCTACTTCAGATATTGTAATGGACGGTGTTCGTACTATCTCCGACGATTCCTATTTCTTTGAACATCTTATCAAAATAGAGGATCGTAATCAGAATCTTATCTCATTTAAGTTAAACCCTGCCCAAGAAATACTACATGATCGTCTAACTGGACGAGATATAGTAATTAAAGCGGGCCAACTTGGTATCACTACTTTTTTCTTAGCCCGAGACTTTAAGCGTACTATCACCCGTCCCGGTACTACATCTGTTCTAGTAGCCCATGAGGAGTTTCTAACTCAGCGATTACTATCTCGTGTTAACTATATGTATGACAAACTTCCCGAGATTATTCGTACTGACATGGGGCCGATTAAAAAACCTGTTCGTAAGCATGACTCTGCACATGAAAAATCATTTCCTGAACTTAACTCTATATTCTACATAGGAACGGCTCGGGCATTTGTCTTTGGTAGAGGAGAGCCCATCCATAATTTTATTGGCTCTGAGGTAGCATTCTGGCCTGATACAAAGAAGATATTAACTCCAACTATGCAAAGAGTTCCACTTACTGGAAGTATGGTATTAGAATCCACTCCTAATGGAGAAGGAGGAGAATTTTACGAATATGTTCAGGAATCTTTAGATGGTCAGGGTAGATGGACTCTCCATCAGCTAGGGTGGTGGCTAGAACCTGAATATAGAATACCTCATGATGCTACCTATGCAATTCCAATATGGGCAAAAGAACGTATTACAGACTACTCGCAAGAAGAACTTGGCATAATACAAAGAGCTGGATGGGATGATGATGAAGTAGAAGAACGTATTCGTTGGCGTAGAGTTAAGATTTCTGAAATCCATGAACTATTCTGGCAGGAATTCTTTGAAGATATATCAAGTTGTTTTGTAGCCTCGAACAATCCTTATTATAATATTGAAAGGGTAGCTGAACTCCGAAATGAATGCTATCCCACACATGACATACTTACACTCAGTATAGGTGGCGAAGTAAAAATATGGGAGCGTCCTGATGATGACGCCGATAATCCTATCTATTTTATTGCAGTTGATCCGGGACAAGGAAAAGTAACTACTTCGGTAGCGACAGTATGGCAGCTTATCAGACAATTAGATGGCTCATATCTTAAACGTCATTGTGCCACTATGTCCGGGTTATACGATCCTCAAACATTCGGGCCAATGGTAGTTGAGTTAGGCTACTACTATAGGACAGCTAGAATAGCCTCTGAAAGAAACGGTCATGGTTTAGCATTCTGCTCTGAGTTAGTTGGATACCCCAATGTGTATAGACAGACTGATGTAGTTAGCGGGCATGAAACATCTGTAATAGGATGGGCTACTACAGGAGCAGCAAGAATAGATAATCGTGGAACTAAGATGTATATGATGAGCGAACTTAATCATATGCTATGGGAAATGGAATGTCATGATATAGATATTATACGCCAGATAGCAAATGTTCGTGTAGGTGCAGATAAGAAGTTAGTCTTTCTAGGCAATGGGGATGACTTCCATGACAGTGCTGCTATATTTGCAGCAACCGCTCCTACTGCTATGGCTTACGAGGGTACAGGTCTTGTTAGTTCCAGAGGTAAAAGGTAGATTTCCCCATCGACAAAAGGCTGATAGGCATGATATGCGCACAGCCTGTACTATATGTAAACAGGGATTTTGGCGTGGACAAGCAATATTCTTCACGTTACAGAGAAGGCCCGCACATAAACGACTATGTTTCTATATATACTGGGCAGGCATTATACTATACTATGATGCAACACCACAGGATTTAATACGATTAACTGGAGTTAGCCGACGAACTGCGTATAGAATATTCTCCTTAGCCACAAAGATGAGAGCACATGTCTAATATAATTCAAGATACCCGTGACCTTGCCAGCACTTATATAGGACGAGATAGAGAAATGTCTCTCTATTTTAGACTGCTTGCCCAAATTGATGAGCTATCACATGCTGATCTAGAGAGTTTTGTTTCCAACGAACCTCGAACTCTATGGAATATGGCTACTTTCTTACTGCAGCCACGGCCCTTAGTTCATACAATTATTAGGCAAGATGGAGTACCGTTTAGGCCCGATGAAAATCTGGCAGCTAAATCCATAGTAGGATTATTATCCCGAGTATGGTCTTCCCTCGACAGAAAGAATCTTCGTAGGGGAGGAACTACCTTTTCATGGGATATGATAGGTCTTCTCAATGCTACAGGATGGTTTGCTATTCCTAACCATGCACTGGGAGGAAGATTATTCGCTGACTATCTTCATCCTGTAGAAGTATATCCAGAATTCAGTGACGATCTAGATGTAGGACTATCTCGGGTAGGTCGTCAGACTACTATAAGAGCAGCTCAAGCTATTCAGAAAGCTCAGCGTGAAGGATGGGATACTTCTGGAATAGTCCAGAGAGGCAATGTTCAGCTTCCCGAATACCATCTATGGGAGAAGCATGGTACTGCGGTCTTCCACGGAGTAGCAATAGGAAACGCTGTAGTTAAAGACCTGACACTAGTAGCAGGTGTGAATGAAATTCCTATTTTAGTAGGTGCTGTTGGAGGACTTCCCTTTACTGGATCAAGTCAATACTCAACTATGCCAGCAGGACATGCTACTACGTCTGGGTCTAGTTCACTAATAGATGCCCATGCTAATGATAGTTGTACCTTCAGGGGCCAGAGCATTCTTGCCACTAACGCAAAAGTATTTGCTCAACTTAATAGGCAACAAACATTCCTGCAACAACTATTACATGATGTTGCTAATCCGAAAACTTATGAGAAGAGTACTGGCCCACAACCTATTGTTAAGGATGCAGAAGAATTTACTAAACGAGGGGCGCATTTCAAGCTAGGCCCGAATGATGATCTAGGTACACTACAATTTCCGGGCATTCCCCCAGAAGGTACTCAATTAGTATTTGCACTTAGAGGAATGATACAACGTGGTGGATTTAGTGATGTCACCTTTGGGAACATAGTGACTGAAATATCTGCTTTGGTAATGGCGCAGTCAGCAGAATCTGCCCAACAAGTAATATCTCCGTACCATATAGCGAGCCAGTTTATTTATACAGAAGTAGATAATACGTGGATATCGGGATTGTTAAAGAATCCACAGGCATATGCAGATATACTAACTCCTGCGGAGGCCGAAGCACTAAAGATTCTTAAAGGCTTGCCTCTTGATGTCACGGCTGAGTATTCAGTTAGAGTTCCGGGTGACTTAGCAGCTCGTATTAACATAGCAAAGGCAGCTTCTCCAACATTCTCTATCAGTCATCAAACAGCTCTCCGACTATTTATGCCAGAGATATCAGATGTAGACCTAGAAGTAGATAGAGTTAGAGAAGATGCTGCAAGAGAGCATCCGGCATTTGTGCAAGCTGCTGTTATCAATGCTCTTAATGGAGCTGCCGATGACTTGCAGGAAGTTAATCCTGAAACTGCTCAGATATATAGAGCACTAGCCCAACAAATAATGTCTCAACTAGGTTCTACTTCACCATCTCAACCATCTCAGGGATCACCATCTCCTAATATTGGCGGAATGGGCGCATCGGAACTTCAAGAAATGATAGCAAGGAGTGGTAGTAATGGTACAGCCAGATAATAATCCAATACCACAATTAGCTGCGGCAAGAGAAGAACAAGCCGCACCGTTTCCTGAATATACTCACGAAGCTACTGAGCCAGAACTAGCACCGATTCTTCCTACTCCAGAAATAGGGCCAGAAGATATAGACACAGGCGAACAGCGTACTGTTGAACTACCTCTTCTTCCTAAACATCTTCGTCCACGCCTAGAACAGTTAGAAAGTCGCTTTGACGAGTTAACTACCTTGCTGGAAGAGAAGACTAGTCAGGTTAATGAGACAAAGCAAACTCTATTTAAGTTGCCCGGAACAGTACCAGCCGCACCAGTTCCTATTCGAGATATAACTGATATAGGATTTCTAGGTACTATAGGTCAATCTCTTCAGATTGGGTTTGAAAGAGGGCTTATAATTCAGCCTACCAGTCAAGAAGCTATAGATAAATCACGAAGTTTTGAAGTTCTTCTGGAAG
>Ga0114899_1001763_pt1 | contig 12247 bp, 9 predicted proteins | sample MalvireepMed_215_FD_83497 | JGI IMG/M metagenome (GOLD analysis project Ga0114899, IMG submission 83497) | Marine viral communities from the Global Malaspina Expedition - Malaspina viral metaG DeepMed_215 | ecosystem: Environmental > Aquatic > Marine > Oceanic | place: Mediterranean Sea... | reverse complement strand
TAATATATGTAAGCCACTTCCACTTCTTAAAGCCTCAGATATATCACCAGCTTTCATATTTTTTACAATACCAGCAAATAATGTTGGCATCTGAGCAAGACTTCTTGAACCAAGGTTACCGCCATTTAACGCATTTTGTCCTGATGAGTAAGTAATCGCATATTCTTCAAAATTAGCACCACTCCTTAACTCTGATATTAGTCTGCTTGCCATCCCTCTAACTTTTTCAATTTCTTCAGGTGACGCACTTTCAGTTAAAGGCAAAAGAATATGTCCAAGAGAATATTGAATGCGATTTTGTCCTTCTTGGTCTATTTGGACCAATAAATTGTCAATCTCTTTATCGCTAATTTGAATTCTTCTAGAAACAAAGCCGCTTCGGGTTCGCGAAATCATTATTTCTTTTCTTAAATCTTCTCTATAAATAGCCCATGGAGTGCCTTGCTTAACCGTTTGTTCACGCATATTAGTCACAGAAATATTATTTTCTTGTCCAATTTTTTCAATAGTTGCATCGAGCTCGGCATCACTTATACGTACTCCAGCTCTTTTGGCTGCCTGTAATTGAAGTGACTCAGAGACTAGACGTTCTAATACTTGCTCACGTAACTGCTCGTATTCAGGTACTTTTTGATTACGGCCTTTTATTTGTTCAGTTATTGAGTTAACTCTACGAATTAGCTCACTAGAAAGAACTACATCGTCATCAACTAACGCAACAACTCTATCCAATAGTTTAGGTTCGGCAAATGCTTGTGAGCACAATAAAGCTAGAAATATCCCGCCAACTAAATTTTGCATTTTGTTCATTAATGTTCTCTTCATTTTCAGTATACTCATCAATCAAATTTCCAATATTTTTTCATATTAAATGGACCTATCTATTCGTTTTCTCTAGCTTAATTCAAAAAAGGATCACGATAACTTGCAATACTTGATTCCAACATTTCACTTACTCCTGACTGTCCAGCACTTCCTAAGCCTTTAAATACAAATTGTAGGTGGATACCGTCACTATATTGAGCTGAACTTGTTAGATTATTGCTTATTGTAATCGGTTGACCCGCGCTATTCAGCTGAATATTCAAATATTTTTGCGCCACCAGCCTGACCGCCCAGCAACAAGATTCGTATTCTATTCCGGCAAGCGCTTCAATTGTTTGATTTCTTTGCAAATCATAATACCATCTTCCGACCATTCTCCAGCGATCATTGAGTGACCAAGCATAAGAAAAATCAGCTTCCTCATTAGATTGCTGATTAACCATTTTAGTTATTAAACTGCGATATCTGTGCGATACATTGACAATATGATTAGGTAGTGGTTCAAATTTAATTTTTGTTCTTGCCTGATTAGTGTTTTGCTTTTGTTGATCCCACTCCACAAAATACTCTATCTGTGTTGTCGGATTTATGCGCCAAGATAAATCAGTCAACCAAGAAGAACTTGATGTATCTTCTAAAACTTCATCTTGCAACTGAACAAAGCGGTCTTTGAGGTAATATTTCTTACCCAGATTAATAGAAAAAATCTTCTTTCCGGATTGATCCTTAATAAGCGTATTATTTAAACCTAAACTCACATGATTTGTATCGCCAATTCTATCAACCCCACTAAATCGATTAGCTTTCCATAACTGATTAAAATTAAAACTACTTTCGGTGGTATCAAATAAATTAATTTCATCCTGCCTTTTATGCGGAATATAGCTGTAAAATAGCCTCGGGATTAAGCTATGGGTATAGCTGCCATTAGACCAAGATAGCTTTCGATCGAAAAACAACCCACTATCTAAGCTAAAAATAGGCAAATTTCTGGTTAAATTTTGATTTTTCCGACGCTCATTGGTTTCTTCATTTAAGCGATATTTTTGAACATATTGAGTTGATTGGAAACTCATTTTTGGATTAAAAAATCCCCACACCTGCTTCATTGGATAACTAAGACTTGGTTTAATATTCAAGCGACTCGCTTCGATTTGATTGATATCAGGGTGCTCAAATTGTTGCCACTGAGTATCGAGCTGCCACTGAAAGCCATTTTCAGATAAATAATTGGCGCGGATATTTAACCCAGGCAAAGAGCGGTACGACTCACTGCTAGATAACGATTGATAACTAATTGCGAATAAGTTGGCTTGCCAGATATCATCAGAATAAGACAAATTAGCTTGGCTTGTGAGCTGAGTTTTATTACTCGCCTCAAGGCCCGCGCCAAAATCACGAAAATAATCACTGTCACTCACTCTGTGTGTATCAATTTTCATACGCCAAAAATCATTCAAACGGGCTTGATAATTCAATTTGCTCTGCCACCGTTCTGCAGAGTTTGATGTGGTGACGCTTCCACTATTTAGTGCCTTTTGTATTAACTTGTCTTTTTCCAACCAGTTAATTTGCAATTGAGAATAGCTATTTTGAGTCATCCAACGAAGCTCACTACCAAGCTGAAAACCTCGCTTTTGGATCTGACGCGGCGAAAAAGTCGCATCCATTGAGGGTGAAATATTCCAGTAGACAGGTAAGGTAGTGTCCAGTCCATTTTTATCGCTATTATTAATACTGGGTGGCAATAACCCTGACTTACGCTTTTCATCCACAGGAAAGTTTATGTACGGAAAATAGAAAACAGGCACACCGCCAACTCTCAATGTGGTATTCCAAGCTTCTCCCCAACCTTTCTCTTGATCAATATTCATTTCTGAAGTTGCAAACTGCCAGCCATCTTCTCCTACAGGACAAGTAGAAAAAGTTAAATTTGATAGTTCAGTATGCTGTTTTGTCACATCGACTTGAATTTTTTCCGCTGAACCATTGGCATGATTTTCAAAAAAATAAAAATTGGCGTTTTTCATTGCTATCTTTTTATCGGCGCTTTGAATTAGAGAATCCGAGCCAAAGTAAGCTTTTTCTGATTCAACCGATATCCCGCCAGTTGCGGTTACTTGTTGTAGTTGATGATCTAACACCACTTCTTCAGCAGTTATACGCGATTCTTTATCTTTCAAACTCACCTGACCAATTAAATGAGTTCGTTGGCGACTGATTTCTGGCGAACTTTGAGCGCTCAAAAACCAGCGTGATAATGAGTTACTTTCCTTTGTTTTAAACTCTGGTTGTAATAGTGGTGTCGTTATCACCTGGTTTTCAGGTGAACATTGCGATAATGGGGTTAAATCAGGTTTACCTAGCTTATTAAGAGGAAGGCGAGACTCAAAGTAATCATTTGGGAACTCGTTTGCGTTTAGGCTTGTACCGGATGATTTATCATTTGCTAGGATCGAAGGCGAAATAACACTAGATAGCGGAATTAGCGCCGTTAGAGTAACTAATTTAGGCTGTGTAAGATAAGCAAATAAGACTTTCAAAAAAATCAAGCTCAAGTAGGAACGGTTTATGGCGCTAATCATACGCGAAAAGTAAACTAGCCGGAATCCAACCAACGATTTAATTCCTCAAAGACTGAAAGATAACATTAAATAGCTGACACAAAAAACTTGTAGAAAAATGAGCAGACAGGCATTATTCCAGCCAAATAACCACGGACTATAGTCAACAGAATGCAAGACAAACGAGAAGCACTTTTAGCTTGTTGGGCAGGAGAACAGCTCGGGATAACGACACCCGAGTTAACTGCAATATCAGGTGACGCCAGTTTTAGACGATATTTCAGGTTTAATCATCAAGCAACTCCTACAATTGCCGTGGACGCCCCAATTGAAACAGAAGATAACGCTGCATTTTATAAAATTGCTCAAATACTGCAGCAACAAGGACTATTGGTACCCGATGTTTTGCATTATGATTTTGAACAAGGCTTTTTATTAATAACCGACCTTGGCAACCAGTTATTTTTAGCTCACCTTAATCCTTCAAGCGTAGCGCAGTTATATTCATCCGCGATTGATGCCATTATTAGCATGTTACAAATTCCAGCAGCTAAACTAGCTAAACTACCCAACTACTCTGAATCATTATTAGTTGACGAAATGATGCTGTTTAACCACTGGTTTATAAAGCATCATTTACAGATTGAGTTAAGTGACAATGAAGAATCAATCATTAACAATCTATTTTCATGTTTGGTTAAAAACGCACTACAGCAGCCACAGTATTTTGTGCATCGAGATTTTCACTCGAGAAATTTAATGCTGAGAGAAGACGGTGAAACCGCTCTCATCGATTTTCAAGACGCAGTAAAAGGTCCTATAACTTATGATTTAGTTTCTTTGTTAAAAGATTGTTATGTCCAATGGCCAATAAAACAAGTCAACAGTTGGTGTTTTGATTTTTATCAGAAGTTGATAGAACACAAGCTCATCGATTATAAATTTGAAATATTTCAAAAACAGTTCGACTTAATGGGTATGCAAAGGCATATCAAAGTATTGGGGATATTTTGTCGGCTTAATTACCGTGATAATAAACCAACCTATTTAAAAGATTTACAATTGACTTTTGATTATCTTATCCAAGCCGTGTCAAAATACCCTGAATTTGATGACTTTAATCAGTTCTTATTAAATCGCATTCAACCCTTATTAAACACTAAAACGTAAAATTAAAAATATGAATATTTTAGGAAAAATTATTGGTGGACTAATTGGCTCTCTTTTTGGGCCTATTGGATTTTTTATCGGTGTATGGTTTGGGCATAATTTTGATAAGGGGCTAAACCAAAATTTTGGTTATAGCTTTAATCATCAAGATCCGGCAGTTACACAACAAATATTCTTTGAAACCAGTTTTGCAGTGATGGGACATATCGTCAAAGCTGATGGCGTAGTGACTCAAAAGGAGATCGCCGCGGCAGAACAAGTTATGCTCAAGTTGGGCTTAAACGACGAAAAAAGAAAGCAAGCAATAGAAGCATTTAATCGAGGAAAATCATCCGATTATGACTTAAATACAGGCCTACAAGATTTAATTAAACACTGCATAAGAAAACCAAGTTTGATCCAAATGTTTCTTGAAATTCAAATTGTTGCAGCTACTGCCGATGGAAATGTGACAGAACCTGAAATGCTGATTTTATATCAGATAGGTCAGACATTTAGGATCCCAAGAGTCCAAATAGATCGCTTAATCGAAATGGTTATCGCCCAACAATCTTTTCATCGAGATGGAACAACCGGTAATTACACTTCACACTCAGGCCCTTCAATTGAGCAAGCCTATAAAGTTATTGGAGTCACCGGCTCAGACGACAAGCAAACAATCAAACGCGCTTATCGCAAACTGATGTCGCAACATCATCCAGACAAATTAGTTTCACGTGGGATGCCTGAAGAAATGGTTAAAGTCGCTACAGAAAAATCACAGGAAATTCAGTCTGCTTATGAAATGATAAAAAAACACAAAAGCTTTTAATCAAATTTTTTAAATTCGGAGAATAACATGCAGCAAATCGAACTAAAGATTCTAGATCCTAGAGTAGGCAAAGAATTTCCATTACCAAAATATGAAACTGAAGGATCAGCAGGTATGGATTTACGCGCTTGTATTGAAGAAACAATCACTTTAGAACCAGGTCAAACTCATTTGATTCCTACAGGTATTGCTATTCATATTGGCGATCCTAAATTGGCTGCCACCATTCTACCTCGATCTGGCTTAGGTCATAAACACGGAATTGTTTTAGGTAACTTAGTTGGTTTGATCGACTCAGATTATCAAGGTCAGTTATTTATTTCTTGTTGGAATCGCGGTCAAACAACATTTCAAATCAATGCAGGAGATAGAATAGCACAATTAGTTTTCCTTCCCGTTGTACAAGCAGAGTTTAAGCTCGTTGAAGAATTTGACGAAAGTTTTCGTGGCGAAGGCGGATTTGGTCACTCAGGTAAAAACTAAATATTAAAAAATCTTTCAAATTCAATGCCGGTAACCTTTTTAATTACTGGCATATTTAATTGAGCGGTCGGATCAATAGCCCATCAATAGTCACCATTAACTGACTTTCTGAAGAGTTTTCTGCATCAACAAAACTGGCCGAACCATGCTCCACGTCTAACAAAAATGACAATATTGCATAATCTTCACGCCATTTTGCTATGCCTGCATTATTGCTGTTGTTGATTGCAAAGACAGTTCTAGGATTATTTTTTTCATCATTAATATCTTTATAACGCCCACTCACCCGCTGCAAACGATAAGCGGTATGCAACCCCAAAATATTTGCCCAAGGCTTCCACTTTAATATATAGGCATCAATCATTAACTCATCTCCTTGTAATGAAAATAACTGCTGATTGCCACCTTTAAAAATCATACGTGCATCAAATTTCTGTTCACTTAAGTGAGTTATTTTTACAACAGCTGCTGGTTCTTCCAAGGTCAAAGCTTGATACCCTTGTATTCCAATAAATAATAATGAAAAAAAACTAGTCGTTGCGGTTAATAAAATAAAAGTTAATAGTTTCGATATAGTAGAAAATAATTTGAATGATTTTATACTGGCTAACAATGAGAAGAAATAATATACCGATAGCAAACAAGCAATAATCGCTATTACAATTATAGGGTTTATATTATCAGCAATAGACATCTTTATTTTTCCTTCTAATATGCTCTACTTTCACGAACATGACTATAAAATTCGACTTCAATCAGCTTTATTTTTATTGTCAAAACGTACCTCTAAGTATTCTGCCAACTGATTAAAAGCAGAGAACAACTGTCCAGCTTCATCATTTTTCTTGCTTATTAAGCGTGAATGAGTATTTCCTAAAGTCACTTTTCTGAGCGCTAAAGTTACTCTAATATAATCCATTGATGCTTGTCTTGCCAATGCCAGCGTCACTAAAAAGATAACAAACAAAGTAATTATCATCACTGTCAACATTGTCACTAAAGTTGTTTTTGACGCCGATATCATTGAGTTTGCACTAAATGAAACGTACAAATGGCCAATGTTTTTATTGCCATATAAGATAGGCATTTCAATATCAAACAGCATATTTTTATCGGCTAATTGTCGTTGGTAAATAACGCTATTCTCGAACGACTGTTTAAGTTCTCGATTTAGCGGCACAACAAATGATTTACCTATCATATTTGTTTCTTCAGTCGAAGCTAGTATAGTGTTGTCTAAAGCCATTACAAAAACACTCTTTAACTGCTCATTTTTGCTAGACTCCAGCACTAATGCATTCAAACCAATAGAGTCATCGAGCAAGATAGGCTCAGAACTTTCATATGCAATCATTCTAGCTATCGAGCGCGCATAATCGAATGTAATGCCTGATAACGCTTTGTTCTGAACAAAATAAACCACCGCCAAACTAATACACATCGCAATGAATACAGCTCCAGCCATAATGGCAGTCCAACGCAGCTTTAATGAAATAAAACCTTTGTTTATGTTTTTTTTCTTAGCGCCAATTTTTGTTTGAATATTCCGAAGCTCAGAGCTGACTAAAGCAGCATTATTAAATCGTTTATCTATTCTCTTTTGCAGTAGTTTTCGTATAAGATCATTGAAGTCATCTTTAACTTTTTCATCTTCCGGGCTATCATCTAGAACTAATTCTGGTGGCTTGCTTTTGACTATTTGCTTAAACAAAATACCTAAATCAGCGTTACTAAATGGCGGATGCCCCACCAGCAATTGATAAATTAACACGCCAAACGAGTATAAATCTGAACGATTATCCATCGCCTTACCTAATATTTGCTCTGGTGCCATATATTCAGGTGTACCTAAAACTTTATCTGAAGATTTACCTAAATTAGCCAATGAATTATCAAACTGAGCGATCCCAAAATCGGTTAGTTTAACTGTCTTTTTATCTTTTAATACGACTATATTAGCAGGCTTAATATCTCGATGGATGACACCTTGTTGATGAGCATATTTCAAAGCGCTAGAGAGTTGCAAGGACATGGCAAGCACAGTTCTTACTTTAAGCTTTCCTTGAGTTTTAAGAATTTTTTCGAGGGTGACACCTTCCAATAACTCCATCGCAATATAGGGTTTGCCTTCAGCGATGCCAACATCAAAAATAGTTACTATTCCAGGATGGGTTAATTGTGCCGCGAGTCTTGCCTCTCGGATAAATGCATCTCGATAGTCTTCATCACTAGCCAGTTCATGGCGTAATATTTTTATTGCAAGATGACGATCAAGCTCTGGGTCATAAGCCTTATAAACAAATGCAGTCGCACCTCGACCAACTTCTTGTATAATTTCATAACGACCCAACTGCTTAGGATCATTTGCGACTTTTATAGGATTATTAGAGCGCTCCGATGCGAGTGAATTGTTTTCAGTTTCAAAATTATTTGACATAAATAGCAGTTAAATAATTTAAATGACAAAATAAAATAAACCTGCAAATGCAGCAACTAATACACTCGCAACTATAACTAAAGAAGTATTTCTATTAGGTTCGCTTTCTGAGTTTGCATTATCAACCATCACATAGACAAATTCAGCTTCTGCAAATGATATTCTGTCACCAATCTGAATGACTTTTTCAGTAACTTTTTCACCGTTAACAAATGTACCGTTTGATGACAATAAGTTTAGAACTTTCCAACCATCAGCCACTTGAATAATTTGTGCGTGCATAGCAGAAACACTCGATTCGTTTAAAACGATATCGCTATTAGGTCTTCGACCGACCTCTAATTTACTTTTATTCAAAAGATATTGTTGGCCATGCAGAGCATTACTTAAACCAACAAGTGCCGGTGCATCAGCCTCACTTGACTGTGAATTAGCGATTTCCTCTGCTATCATTTTATTAATGTCGTTTACATCAAAAACTTGTGTACCCTGTGGGCCTGTAGAATTATTTTTATTATTAGTCATCTAAACCTCTTATTTAATACCTGACATTAATTGTCATGGTTACTACAAAATATGCTTACTAATTTACCATTATTATAAAATTAAGGTAAAAGGAAAGTCGTTAACTTCTCCCAAAGTGGTTGTTTAAGTGCGTGTGGAGAGTCAATTAGAATCAAGCTAATGTTATCTTTACCACCAGCTTGCTTAGCTTTTTTTACCAACCTCTCTAAAATTAATTCATTCGATTCATCAAAAGCTAATACATTGGCTATTTCTTCATCACTGATTTCATCAGTTAAACCATCGCTGCATAATAATATTTGTTGATTAACTTTCCATTGAGCAAAATATTGATCGATTTGCAGATCACCTATTTCTAGTGAGCCCAAACATTGGGTAATCATATGTCGCTGGGGATGATTCTTTGCATCAGCAACGCTGATAAGCCCAGACTTAATCAAACGAACTATCAATGAATGATCTTCAGATAACTGAGTTAGCTTTTGACGTTTTTTGTCCCATAAATAAGCTCGACTATCTCCAACCCAAGCAATTTCGTACCCTTTATCATTTACAACCAACGCAACGACAGTTGTTCCCATACCTGTTTGGCCAATCCCTTGCTCACCAGACTCAATGATTCTAGTATGGGCAAACTGGATCGCATCAGTTAATGAACCCGATTCAGCATACTGCAAAGCGATTTCTTGTGCAGCCAACTGACTGGCGACTTCTCCACAAGCGTGGCCGCCCATACCATCGGCCACAAGCCAAAGTTTGTTATTGCAATATAACGAGTCTTCATTCAGCTCCCTTACACAACCCACATCCGTGATTTGTGCATATCGGCAGATTGTTTTCTCAACTGTATCCATAGTTCCCTTGAAAATTTGTAATTAATTCATTGTTTTATCGTGATATGGATTTGTATAGCGACTCAAGTGTGGCATAATTTAACTCTTGTTTCGAGTACTAAATCTAGTCAAAACAACCCGAAATTGGGGGCGACATGGCTTCGACGAGGATTACAAAACTCAAGGTGCATGCCGAGGTGTCAGCGAACCTCGTACCCACTAGCTGAACTTGTATAGTTGCAAACGACAATAACTACGCTTTAGCCGCTTAAGGCTAACTGTTACTTCCGAGCGTCACTGGTAGGAAGATCAACAGTCATTTACAGAGACTCGCGTGTAAGGGTGTTTGCCCCCCAAGCGTTAAACTCAAGCAAACTCGCTCTTAACTTCCTGTTAGTCGGATAAGTCGAGAGTTAACTTATAGACTAACTAAGCATGTAGTACCAAGAGCAGCGGATTCGCGGACGCGGGTTCGATCCCCGCCGCCTCCACCATCTACTATGAAGCCCTTTATTGATAAGGGCTGAATTCAATATTGACCATCTCAAAATTCCGCATTTCAAGTTCATTACATACAATTTCAATTTGACTATTTTCGACATTACGAAGCAGTTTATTGAATTATCTTATATACTTAAGTAAGCATTGCTCCATAGGTTATTACTAAAATATCAATGACTTCAAATAATACTCAACATTCTCACAATAAAGGTAAGGAGGTTGCTGATAGCTCGCAATCTGAATCTGTTGTTGAAAATGACAGCCTGTTGAGTTTTGCTGAAGAAAAAAAAGTCGAAGAAGTTGATGATAGCAATGTGCCATGGGATGTATTAGTTGTAGATGACGATCAAGATATCCATGATGTCACCCGCCTAGTTTTAGACAAATTTAATTTTGACAACCACAACTTAAATATATTCAGTGCATATTCTGCAGCTGAAGCGCGAGAGTTTTTGAAGCAACATCCGGATGTTTCTTTGATCTTACTCGATGTTGTTATGGAAGAAGAAGACGCAGGCCTAAAGTTAGTACAGTATGTAAGAGAGCAATTACATAATCACCTGGTCCGTATAATTTTACGCACAGGACAACCTGGACAAGCACCAGAGCAAAAAGTAATTCTTGAGTATGATATTAATGATTATAGAAGTAAGGCTGAATTAACTTCTGCACAACTACAAACTAGCGTAATTGTCGCACTTCGTTCTTTTAGGGATATTATTCAGTCATTAAAATATCGTGAAGAAAAAGAAGCTGCAGAAGCTGCTGCAAAGGCAAAAGCTGAATTTCTTGCTCATATGAGCCATGAAATACGCACCCCTATGAATGGCGTTATAGGTATGACTGAACTTCTTTTAGATACTGCTCTCGATAAAGAGCAACGTAATTTTGTAGATACAATAAAAAATTCAGGTAAGGCTTTGCTAACCTTAATAAATGATATTTTGGATTTTTCAAAAATAGAAGCAGGAAAACTAGAGCTGGAATCTATAGAGTTTGACTTACACTCATTTATTCATGGTGCCATTAGACTTTTCCAACAAGAGGTTGACAAAAAAAACCTAGAATTGCGTTACAAAGTTAATACTGATGTCCCCCTTCAACTTCGAGGGGACTCTGTTCGCCTCAACCAGATATTGGTGAATTTAATTAGCAATGCCATTAAGTTCACTAGCAGAGGCGGTATATATATTTACGTCTCGGTAGATAATGATGACACAGCAATCTCGCAACATACTGATGATGAAGACGAAAGCATTGAGAAACTCATAATAAAATTTGAAATAAAAGATACTGGTATCGGTATTCCTGAAGAAAAATTACATCGCCTTTTTCAGTCATTTTCGCAAGTAGATGCTTCGACCACTAGAGAGTTTGGCGGTTCTGGGCTGGGTTTAGCAATAGCCAAAGAACTAACTGAGCTTATGGGAGGAATTATTGGTGTAGAGAGTTTTGATGGCGAGGGTTGTTCTTTTTGGTTTAAAATTCCTTTCTATACCAATGTGTTAGCAGAAAATGAAGAAGCTATTAAGCAAGAAGATATGGTAAAGCCAGCAAAAAAAGCTAACTTAAAGAATACTCCTCCTAAAATCTTATTGGTCGAAGACAACGTTGTTAATCAAACTGTTGCTCTTGCAATGCTTTCTAAATTGAATTATACGGCAAGTGTCGCTGACAATGGGTTAAAAGCTGTTGATGCAATTACCAGTAATGAATTTGACTTAATTCTTATGGATTGCCAAATGCCTGTAATGGATGGTTTAGAAGCGACTAGAGCTATTCGTAAGATGAAAAAGTATGATGACACTCCTATTTTGGCTATGAGTGCAGGTGTGACTAAAGAAGAGCAAAATGCCTGTCTAGATGCAGGTATGAATGATTTTATATCTAAACCAATCCGAATAAAAACTCTCCTATCTTCTATTGAAAAATGGTTATAAATAAAACTTTTTTCAAGCATAAAAAAAGGCCCAATCTTTCGATTGAGCCTTTCTTCTTAATAAGAGCCTGGCGTTGACCTACTTTCACATGGGGAAACCCCACACTATCATCGGCGCTGAATATTTTCACTTCTGAGTTCGAGATGGGATCAGGTGGT
>Ga0114899_1001758_pt1 | contig 12282 bp, 13 predicted proteins | sample MalvireepMed_215_FD_83497 | JGI IMG/M metagenome (GOLD analysis project Ga0114899, IMG submission 83497) | Marine viral communities from the Global Malaspina Expedition - Malaspina viral metaG DeepMed_215 | ecosystem: Environmental > Aquatic > Marine > Oceanic | place: Mediterranean Sea... | reverse complement strand
GTGTGAAGAGAATAGAACCCTTCCATGATCGTTTCGCTTCTACGAAGCTTGACTTGCGATATTGAAAAGCCTTTTATGATATTACGCCACGATGTGGCTGAAAGCAAAAAATCATTATTGCAAACTCATGAATAACAGAATTGGTCTTTGAAAAGTGATTTGAGAATCATGTTATGGCTTAGAGTAGGAAGGTAGAGAACAAGAATGAACGTGTTTGAACGCGCTAGTGCTCACGGCTGGTGAGTACTTTTCTTGTTATACACTTGGAGTGTTAGTACTAATTGACCAAGGAAATTAGATTTAGATTTTAAGTCTTTATTAAACTAGATCCGCACGGCACGTGCGAACCAGAAACGAGAAATCCTATACATGAACGTAGAAGATTTCTCAGTCGTCCCGATGCTTCGGGACTCCTTCGAAATGACATAATACCGGCAGTCGTAGTACCTATATCACTCTTATGTCTAAAATCTAGTATCTAGTGTCTAGCCTCTGGGTTAATAGTTTCTTCATGTCATAGGGTTTTGCCTTAGTGAACGGGCAGGTACTCCTGAATGTTTAACCGTAGATTTCGTTAATCACTCCAGCCAATCTAATCCCGGCCTGCAGAACTCGAAGCTTGATCATGTCGAAATACTTGTAGCCGTATTCATAGCTGATTCGGCCATCTTCAGGCACATCATAGACCTGATCGCGATAAGACATTGATTCATAAGCCCAATCTCTGACACTGGCCGATTGCCACTGCCTTACCTGATCGGCAGAAGGGTGGTTGATCCAATCGGCAAACTCTGTGTAGCTCAATTGTTTGCCATCGATTATTCTGCTATCCCAAACACTGTGGAGATTAGTGTTGCTTCCAAAGTAGTTTACTTTCACATCGTTCCCACCACGATCTTTGCCATTACCTACGTGCAAGGGCTGATGAATATCTCCTATCAGGTGCACCAGAAATTTGAGTTTAGTAGCTTCTTCTTCGGCAGAAAGGCCACCAGCCTTCAATTCAGCAGTAATGGTTTCTATGGCCTTGATTACATCGCCACCTTCCTGCTCAGGGGCTTCTTCGTAGGTCATCCCGTCAGGAATAGTGCAATAGTGCCAGGTTTCGGCATAATCGTAGGCATCATCAGATCTCACATCATCCATCCAGGTACTTACTTCGGCCAGGGTTTCTGTTCCCAGAATTTGCTTTACTGCTTTTTGAGCCTTTTTGGTTAGCATTCCATCTGCAATATGACCGATTGTTCTGTGGCCAATCTGTCCCCAATAAAAGCCTTTGGAACTCAGGGAAATGGTTAGCACAACTAGCAGTGAAAGGATAAGATATTTTCTCATGATCTGAATTTTGCCCAAAGATAGGAATGATATGATTTAAGATGGTCGATTTTAGATTTACGATATGTTAATAATCCTTTGCGATAAGGGTGCCAGCCCTATCTGCGTAGTGAAAATAGGGCTGGCATCCTTCATGCCACTCCTCACCATCAGAGTCTCTCGCAGAAGACTCTGAGCAAGTAAAATTCTAACTTCCGACTCCTGTCCTCAAACATTATTACTATTTTCATTCGTCTTAAACTCTACTGTATGAAATTGAAATATGTTCTGCTCACCTTGTTTCTGACCCTTTTAATTCAGGCAGAGGCTCAATATGGAGACGGTCGATATACCTTTGTTTTCCTGAATACAAATCCGGATCGGGCTGAGTTGCCCAAGGAGCAGGTCGATAGCCTCCAGGCTGGTCATATGAATAATATCAACCGACTGGTAAAAGAGCAGAAAATGATAGCAGCCGGGCCATTCTATACCGGAGGGGGGATTTTTCTTTTCGATACCAATCAGGCAGATACCGAAGCGGTTTTAAATACAGATCCGGCCATTTCCGCTGGTAGGTTCAAACTGGAAGTTTATCCGTTCGACCTAATGGAAGGCAAGCTGTGCACACTCTGGCATAAAGATGAAGCGGATGTTGAAATGACTACCTACTACTTCGTTCGCTTTGAGCCAAATAAGGAGGATGAGAACATTGAGGCGGTGAAAACCAACCGTTTTACAGAGAATTTATTAAAGGAACTCAAGCAAAAATATAAGGATAAGGCCGAACTGGTAGGGGCGATTAATCTGAATACTAACGAAGGCCAGATTATCATTTACAAATCAGATCAGGAGGGTGGGGTTGAAGACCTTTTCGCTAAGCATGAATTGGTGAAAAGAGGTCTTATGACATATTATCACAGGCAAATCTATTTTCCCAAAGGCATTTTCTGTGAGAACTAGCTCAGGCAGACTCGCCTTCTGAATCCATAATCTTCATCACTTCTTCGAGATCGGCTTCTGCCACCTGAAGTTCTACCTGGAAATTGGCCATGTGCGACATAATACTGGTCGTGTGCTGATTCTTCAGAAAGCAGGTAATGCCTTCCGACTCCAATAGTGCCTTTAGCGGAAGCAAATCAGCCTCATAGTGAGAACTTTTGATGGTGACGAATTTCATGATTGAATTTAGTCAATAATCACCACGTTTTTACCAATCACCTTTCTGTCCATTAAATCTCGGATTGCTTGGGCACCTTGCTCCAAAGGGTATGCTTTATGAATGTGCTGCTTCACTTTCCCTTTTTTGATCCACTGAAGTATTTGCTCGAAGTTTTTCATGCTTTCCTCAGGCTCTTTTTGAGCGAAGGCACCCCAGAAAACCCCAACAATGGAAGCTCCTTTGAGCAGGGGTAAATTCATGGGAATAGCCGAAGGTTTTCCGGCAGCAAAACCTACCACCAGATAGCGGCCTCCCCAGGCCAGTGAGCGCACAGCAGGTTCGGCATACTGATCTCCAACAGGGTCATAGATCACATCGAACCCTTTTCCATTGGTCATGGCCTTGGCTGTTTCTTTCAGGTCTTGGCTGTTGTAATTGATGGTTTCATCGGCTCCGAATGTTCTGCAAATTGCCAGCTTTTCTTCTGTACTGGCAGCAGCCACCACATAAGCACCCATTTGTCTGGCGATTTGAACAGCGGCCAGACCTACACCACCAGAAGCACCTAAAACGAGCAGTTTTTCTCCTTTTTGTAGTTGTGCTCGTTGCTTTAGGGCGAAGAGCGATGTGCCGAAATTGTACATGGTAGTAGCAGCTGTTACATCATCCATCCCTTCAGGAACAGGCAAACACTTGTGTGCATCGGCTGCCACCAATTCTGCAAAGCCACCCCAGCCCGTAAGAGCGAATACACGATTACCCTCTTTAATGTGCTTTACCTCAGGCCCAACTTTGGTTGCTATACCGGATACCTCACCTCCTGGAGCAAATGGCAGGTCTGGTTTGAACTGATATTGATTTTGAATAATCAATGTATCTGGAAAATTGACACCACAGGCCTTGACTTGAATAAGTACCTGGTTTGGCTGGATTTCCGGCTCATCAAGTTCATCCATGACCAGATTTTCAGGTGGTCCGAAAGAGTTACAGACTAGTGCTCGCATGGAATTGAATTACCCTAATTTAAAACCCAATTCCAACCATTTTAAGGTGGAGTAGGTCTAAGAGAGCAAAAGGACAAAATGAAGAAGCTATTTTTTATTCTATCTATATACTCAATGGCGGTAATCAGCGCATGTGATAATAGCACTGTTGATGGTTGTGTGAAAGTGAAGCTTATAAATCAGATTTGTGGAAATGCTATTTACCAGGTAATTGGTGGCGATGTGCCCGATGGAGTGGCTAACTCCTGGACGGACCACAATGGCACCACTTATAAAAATGTGTTTACCACCACCATCAGTCCTTGCGATAGCAGACCTGAAAATGGAGATACCTTTTATGTGAAAATTGTAGAAGAGCGGCAGAATTCTAATTGTGTGCAATGCATGGCCATGCTGTCTGATGCACCCGAACCGTATTTGCATACCATTATTTCCGACAACTGCAGCGTAGACAGCAGCGATTTCTAGAAGCTAAATTTTCTTTATAATAGGGTTGAAAGCCTTTGAAGCAACGATGACTTCATCGCCAATTCGAAGGTTTTTTTGTTCTGTATCACTAATGACCACTTTGATAAGTTGATTACCCACCAGTACTGATGCTATGGAAAGCAGTTCCTCCTCCCTCATTTCAATAATGGTACCGGTGAACTGAAATTTGCCACTCAGGCTCTTATTTCCAAACACCTCGGTGGGTTTCCCTTCACGGGTAATGTTCCCTTCATCAATTTCAATGATTCTATCTGCCAACCTGATAGCTTCGGAGGGATCGTGGGTGACCATAATGGTAGTGAGTGCATACTTTTCATGAACTGCCCTTAGGTACTCCTGCAGTTTAATTCTCATGGGCCGGTCAAGAGCCGATAGAGGTTCATCCAAAAGCAGTAGCCTGGGTCTCTGAACCAGTGTTCTCGCCAGCGCTACCCGTTGTTGCTGACCTCCTGAAAGGCTGGCTGGCTTCTGGGTTTTCAGCCCGGTAATTTCCATCATTTCCAAAAGCTCATCTATTTCTGAGAAAGGCTGACCTTTTCGAAGTGCATATCTGAGGTTTTCTTCCACCGTCATGTTGGCGAATAGTGCGTATTGCTGGAAAACTAGGCCACAATCTCTTTCCTGGGGCTTCAGGTTTGTTTTTGTATCGAACCAGGCCTGATTATTGAAAAGGATGCTTCCACCGTCCGGTTTCATTAAACCTGCAATCATGCGCAAGAGAGAGGTTTTGCCAGCGCCTGAGCTTCCCGAAATGACCAGAAATTCCTGTGTCTTGCAACTGAACTTCAGGTTCAGCTGGAGTTGGCCTCTGGCAGCCCTCAGGCTCTTTTTAATCGAAATCTCAAGCATGGCTTCCAGCGGGTTTAATTCTTTTGTTCAGGCTGTAAACAGTAACCAGAATACCGAAAGATAGGAGTAAGAGAATGAGCGCATATTGATGGGCTGCTGCATAGTTAAGCGATTCTACTTCATCATATATGGCAATAGAAGCCACTTTGGTAACGCCCGGTATATTACCTCCAATCATTAACACTACGCCAAATTCTCCCATTGTGTGTGCGAAAGTAAGAACCAATGCAGTAAGCATGGAGGGCTTGATGTTGGGTAACAGTACCCGAATGAGTGTCTTGAGTTTTGATTTCCCTATAACATATGAAGATTCTTTCATGTTTAATGAAAGTCCGGCAAGTCCGGATTGTATGGGTTGTACCATAAAGGGTAGGCTGTAGATCATTGAAGCTAGCACCAGACCGGGAAATGTGAAAATCAGCTGAATGCCCAGTGTGTTCTGTAGCCAGTTACCGACAGCATTATTGGGGCTGAAGGCCACCAGTAAATAAAAGCCAAGTACCGTAGGAGGGAGCACTAGCGGTAAGCTAATAATGGACTCTATCATCGGCTTTACTCTCGATTTGCTTTGTGCCAGCCAATTAGCGATAGGTATCGCCACAACAAAAAGCAGTGCCGTTGTCACGAGGGCCAACTCCAACGATAATATGATCGGTTGCCAGTTCATTCTTTGGAGAGCATTAGTTCGTTTGTTTTAACCAGGGCAAAAGCCTTTTGGCCAGTCTGCAGACCCAGCCGATCTGCAGAGCTGGATGTGATTACCGAGGTAATAAGTCCAACCGCAGTTTCCAGTACGATTTTCGCCAGCAATTCACTCTTTTGAATCTCTTTGATGGTTCCGGGAATCTGATTTTGAAGGCTGATGGGCAAATTCTCTTGGGTAGTAATAGAGGCTTCCATTTCCTTAAAAATGACATTCACTTCCTCATTAAACCTCAGATAATCAGCCGTGTCAGGAGTATCGATAACTATACTTTTTAGCTTCAGACCATTAGCATCTAGGCTTACCAGTGAGAAACTGCCGGAGGTTTTAATGTCGGTGATCTTGGCTTTTAGGGTGTTCAAATCAATCCAGAAATTCGAAGAGGTATTCCTCTTTGTAGTAGATCTTAAATTTGCTAAGAAAATCGATGTATTCTTCTCGGAAGGTGGTTTTTCTGTGGTGCTCGGGTTGATTATTGATGTAATTCACCACCCTTTGAACCTGACTTTGAGCATAGGAGAAGTCTCCAAAACCTATTTGCCAACCAAACTTATTTTTGAGGAATTTCTTCTCATTCATCCATTTGGAAGAGTTGGCTTTGAGGTCTCTTGCCAGGTCGGAAACGGACTGATTGGGGTTCAAACCTACCAAAACATGTGTGTAGTCTGGCATGCAATAAATGGCAAAGCATAAATGTTGGTTGTTTTTAATAATGCCAGTCATGTACTTCTGGAGTTCTTCTCTGAAAGATTCCTTGATGAGGGTGTCTCTTCCTTTCACTACAAAGACATAGTGAATATAGATCTGTGTGTATGTATTGGCCATGAATCAATGTAGTAAAACTTCCGTGAACATGTCGCTTCTACGAAGCTCAATAAAGCGGTTGGTGGATTGTTACGACATTTCACTTCTACGAAGCTAAGTCTATGTCTACGGTTTCTGGTTATAACATTTCGCCACTCTGTGGCTGGTCTAAACGGCTGGGATCGTAAGGGCTTTGAGGCTCCAGAGGAGCCAGATGTCATAACCACTGTAACTCTATCGGATGAATAAGCTTCGTAGAAGCGAAATGAAAAGGACACAGCTGATCACAGAGGTTACGGAAAAGAGATAGGTCTTTTTATAACTCATTGCTGGTTATGCTCTTACTTCTTTTAAGTTGAGTTCTCTGGTATTGATTGAGGCTTAGTTCTGCTTTTCAGGTCATGTCGCTTCTACGAAGCTAAGTGGTAACTGCGGTTTCTGGTTATAACATTTCGCCACTCTGTGGCTGGTCTAAACGGCTGGGATCGTAAGGGCTTTGAGGCTCCAGAGGAGCCAGATGTCATAACCACTGTAACCCTATCGGATGAGCAAGCTTCGTAGAAGCGAAATGAAGAGAACAACTGATCAGAAATCAGTCTTATACCCAAAGCGCTGTAAAACTGCTTTGCCTTTCTCAGAAAGCACAAATTCCATAAATTTTTGGGCTGCATCAGTTAGGTTTCGGTGGTTTTGAAGCATCACCATGCCTTGATTGATTGGTGAGTAGAGGCTGTCGGCTATAGTAATCCAGTTGCCCTGAGTGGACATGGCAGGAGAGAGCACAACCGACTTTGCCGTAAAGCCAATCTCCGCAGCTTGGGAGATAATGAATTGATTGACCTGTGAGATACTTTCGCCAAAGACAAACTTGGCCTCATTGGGCTCATACAGATTCAATCGCTTTAGCATTTGCTCTGCAGCTAAGCCATAAGGAGCTGTCTTAGGGTTGGCCAGTGCAATATGTGATACTTCCTCAGAACAGAGTTGATCTAATGAGACCAGCCAATTCTCTTTCATGGACCATAGAACCAGCTGTCCCTGGGCATATATAACAGGTTCACCAATGGTATTTCCAGATGCCTTTAGTGCCTCGGGGAACTTGGTGTCTGCTGAGAAGAAAAGGTCATACGGTGCGCCTTCCTGAATCTGGGCGGTGAGTTTGCCAGAAGAGCCAAGAATAATCTCGCAGTTGGCTCCTGTTTCAGCTTCATGAGCTTCCACTAAGGCATTCATGGCAAACTGCATATTGGCTGCCGTGGCGATGGTGAGGGCATTCTTTCTTTGTGAACAGCCAGCAAAGACGAGGGTCAATAGAAGAGCGCATAATAACTTTCTGAACGTCACTGCGAGGTACGAAGCAGTCTCTTTTTCGGATATGGGAGATTGCCATGGTCGTGCCCTGCCCCGGCAGGCAAGCTTCCTCGTAATGACGTAAGGAAAATTGATATCGTATCTTTTCACTTTATGCCAATGCATTGTATAAGATTTCCACCACATGCAACGCCTTCCTTCCCGTTCCATCTTTGATCTGATGACGGCAGCTGGTGCCTGAAGCGGCTATTATTACTTCTTCCGGTTGTTTTCGAACGGTTGGGAAGAGCACCAATTCTCCAATTTGCATGGAGAGCTCATAGTGTTCTTTTTCGTAGCCAAATGATCCTGCCATTCCACAGCATCCTGATGGAATCATATGTACTTCAAAGTTCTTCGGCAGACTGAGAATTTTCTTAGTTGGAGTCATGCTGGACAGGGACTTCTGGTGACAGTGTCCATGAACTTTGATGAGTTTCTTTTCTTCAGTAAACTGTTCCGTTTTGATATGGCCTTTGTCGATCTCTCTGGCCAAGAACTCTTCAATGGTGAAGGCGTACTTAGCCAGGTTTCGGGCCTTAGCCTGCAGGTCATCGCGGGTCAGGCCGATAAACTCATCGCGGAATGTCAGGATAGCAGATGGTTCAATACCAACGATCGGTGTATTCTCTGAAATCAGGTCAGCAAACAGCTTCACATTGGCTTCTGCTAATTCTTTAGCTTCATCTAGTAACCCTTTCGAAAGTTGGGGTCGGCCGGAGTCTTGATGGTTCACGAAAATGACTTCATAGCCCAGTTTATCCAACAACAGAACGGCTTTCTTACCAATTTCAGCATCGTTGTAATTGGTGAATTCATCGCAATAGAAATAGACTTTTCTGCTGGATGCTTTCGGCTTGAAATCCTTTTTCAACCATGTCTTTAATGGTTTTCTGGATAGCTCAGGCATGCTTCGTTGACTGGCAAAGCCTGTAATGGACTTGGCCAGATTTCCGGTCAACCGGTTTCCAAAAACCAAATCATAAGCCCAAGGCACTTTGCTGGCCAGTTTCATGCTCTTTGAGAAATGGGCAATGCGTCTGGCTCTGGTAGGAACTCCTTTTTCCTGATAATATTGATACTGCCACTCTGCCTTCAATTTGGCCATATCTACATTAGAAGGGCATTCCGAAGAACAGCCTTTGCAACTCAGGCAAAGGTCCATTACTTCCTTAATTTCTTCATGAGCGAAGGGATTGGCCTGATCTGAACGGGTCAGCATTTCCCGCAAAATATTGGCTCTGGCTCTGGTGGTTTCTTTCTCATTTCGGGTGGCCATGTAGCTGGGACACATGGTGCCACCACTGAGCTCTGATTTGCGACAGTCACCTGATCCATTGCAAAGTTCAGCACTGCGAAGTATGCCTTGGTTTTCGGAGAAGTCGAACATCGTTTGGAACTCCCTGGTCTCCTGATCTTTTTCATATCGAAGAAAAGTGTCCATAGGAGGGGTATTCACAATTTTACCCGGATTGAAGATATTCTGAGGGTCCCAGATCTGCTTCATCTTCTTCACCAGCTCATAGTTATGTTCCCCAATCATCTGAGGAATGAACTCGCCACGCAGCCTTCCATCACCATGTTCCCCTGAAAGCGAGCCTCTGTACTTCTTGACCAGCATAGCAATTTCTTCTGCTATTACTCTGAATTGTCTTTGTCCCTCTGTTGTTTTTAGGTTCAAAATAGGACGCAAGTGCAATTCTCCTGAGCCGGCATGGGCATAATGCACGGAGTATAAACCGTGTTTGGTCAGTATTTCAGTAAATTCAGCGATGTAGGCTGGCAGGTCCTGCACATCCACTGCAGTGTCTTCTATTACTGGTGCGGCTTTGGCATCTCCTGGCACATTGGAAAGCAGTCCCAAGCCCGCTTTGCGCAAGTTCCAGACGGATTTGATTTGCTCTCCCTGAATGACAGGATAAGCATAGCCTCGTCCGGCTGCTTTAAGGTCTGCGATGAGATGGGTGACCTTTTCATCGGCTTCTTCAGCAGTTTCTCCATTGAGCTCAACGACCAGAATGGCTTGGGGATCACCTTCTACGAAAAAGCGCAGGGCTCTGTACATGGCATTTCTCTTGGTGGCTTCCAGGATATAATGGTCCATCAGCTCACAGGCCGATGGTGCATATTTCAGTGCTACCAGATTGGCTTTTAGACTATCATCAATGGTTTTGGAGTGGATACAAACCAGACGTTTGTTGTTGGGTGGAAGTGGAGTGAGCCTGATCTTCGCTTTGGTTACCAAACACAAGGTGCCTTCTGAACCGGCAATCAGGCTACAGAAGTTGAATGGGCTTCCAGTTTCTGTGAATGGCTGGTGTCTGAGCAGCATATCCAATGCATAGCCGGTATTTCTTCTGGGAATATCGGCTTTGGGGAATTGTTCAATGATTTCCTTTTGATTGACTTCATCGTTCAACATTTCCCTTGTTTCAAAGTAAATGTTATTGTGCAGTAAGCCGTTGGTGGAAAGCACATTGCAACGGTTAAGAAATTCACCGGAATCCATTGGTCCGAACGTAGTTTCTGAACCATCTGATAGAATGACTTCTACTTCAATTAAATGTTCTCTTGTACTTTCGTAAATTATTGAATTAGAGCCACATGAATTATTGCCTATCATACCGCCAATCATAGCTCTATTGGCGGTGGATGTCTCAGGCGCGAAGAAAAAACCGTATGGTTCGAGGTGTTTATTCAGGTCGTCCCGAACAATACCGGGTTCCACCCAGACATAGCCCTCTTCCGCATTAATTTCAATGATGTTATTGTAGTTTTTGGAAAGATCGACCACAATGCCCCCACCCACTACCTGGCCGGCAAGAGATGTCCCTGCCGTTCGGGGAATAAGTGAAGTATTATTCTCCGAAGCGAATTTGACAAGGGTAATTAAGTCTTGCTTGCCCTTGGGAATAACCACCGCCAGAGGTAATTCCCTATAGGCTGAGGCATCGGTGGCGTAAAGCCTTCTGTGGGTTTCGTCAGTAAATAAATCTCCGCTGAGGGAGCTGCGTAATGGCTGCCAATTCATAAAGGGGCAAATTAGCAGGTGTGGATTTTTAAAGGAAGGAGATAGGGTGAATTATTTACTTAAACTTCTATAGCCCAGTTTTCAATCCTAATATTAGTAAGCCTTTCAAAGTGTTTGATATTGTTAGTGACTAACGTTAACTCATTAGAAATGGCAGTTGCGCCAATCAATAAATCGAAATCATCAACTGGATTCCCTTCTTTTTGCAATCGGGCTTTTTCCTTAGCATAGACATCCAGTGCATCGAAAATGGGAAGGACTTGAATGCCACTAAGAAAATCCCTCAAAACCAGAGTATTTTTTTCAACCGCAGCACTCTTAGCCACTCCAAATTTCAATTCTGCCAAAGTAATTTCAGATATAAAGAGAGAATCGTAGGAAACAGCCTCAAACTTCTCATCCAGCCTGAATTTTCCCTTCATATAATAAATACAAATGTTTGTGTCTAAAAGGTATTTCACATTTCCTCAATCTGGCGATTCATGTGTCTATTTTGATGGATTTCTTGGATTAATTCATCAGCCGACTCTTCAGATTCCCATTGGCCGAATGATACTTTTATTTTGGATTGCTTCTTGCCTTTAGTTTTCGCTGAGGCTTCTAAAAACTTAACCAAACTCAACTTAGTATTTGAATTCAATTGATCAAGAAGAGCTTTGTAACTGTTTAAAATTTTAATTTCGGCTGTATCCATAAGATAAATCTACGAAAATATTCACTTCCTGTTTTCTTATGTTTGACCAAAACCTTACACAAATTGTCAAGTGAGCTTTTGGGATTTGTGATTTTCCGAACCTTTTGTAGGCAGTAATCAAATCTTGGCTCTGCGCTAAAGCTTGATCATTCGTTTACCTTTTTTTGATCTGAAGTGCTACCCAATACTCATGATCACATTGCCTTTCTTCCTTTCAGAATCGACATAGGAGTGAGCCTGGACAATCTCATCCAAGGGATAGGTTTTATCTATATTGGCTCGTAATTCACCGTTTTCGAAGAGTTTTTTCAGAAGCAATAACTGTCCGCCCGTCTCTTTGGCCACATCCATACCACCAACAGTGCAGAATTTACCACCTGGCTTAAGTATGGCTTGAGCATCTTTCTTTTTGATTTTTCCTACAGCATCAAAAACAATATCGAATTGTGTGTTCAGCTGGCGGAAATCTTCTTTGGTGTAATCTACAATGGAATCTGCGCCCAAGGATTTAGCCAACGCTTCTCCATGTTCACTACATACAGCAGTGACCGTGGCTCCATGGTGTTTTGCAATTTCAATGGCAGCGGTACCTACAGAGCCGGTAGCACCATAGATTAAAATATCAGGCTTTTCCAGTTGTTGAAGTCCTGCCTTATAGAGGAAGTAAATGGCCGTGGTTCCACCGAAAAGAATTGCCGCTGCTTCCTCAAATGTGGCATTTTCAGGTTTCAAATGTAGTGTCTTGTTGGCTTTCACTTTGAGATATTCAGCATAAGCCCCCATTTTCATTCCCGAACTTCCGTAGACTTCATCACCCACTTTCCAGTTTTTCACTTCAGCTCCAATGGCTTCGATTTTCCCGGAGAACATGAGGCCCTGAATGCC
>Ga0114899_1001757_pt1 | contig 12296 bp, 8 predicted proteins | sample MalvireepMed_215_FD_83497 | JGI IMG/M metagenome (GOLD analysis project Ga0114899, IMG submission 83497) | Marine viral communities from the Global Malaspina Expedition - Malaspina viral metaG DeepMed_215 | ecosystem: Environmental > Aquatic > Marine > Oceanic | place: Mediterranean Sea... | reverse complement strand
GTGCATTCACGGATGCCAGAGAAAACCGGCCAGGGCGCTTCGAAATGGCCAACAAGGGCACTTTATTTCTGGATGAAATCGGCAACCTCTCCCTTTCCATGCAGGCTAAACTGCTCACTGCCATACAGTTTAAGCAAATTACCCGGGTGGGGTCTAACAAAGCCATTCCACTGGACACCCGCCTGATATGTGCCACCAATATGCCTCTTTATGAAATGGTAGAAGAAAGGGAATTCCGTCAGGATTTGCTCTATCGGATCAATACAGTGGAAATCAAGCTTCCTCCCCTCAGAGAGCGCATTGAAGACATTGAGCCGCTGGCCAGGCATTTCCTTCAACTCTATGGCAAAAAGTACAAGAAGGAAAAAATGCGCCTGAATGAGACCACACTGAACAAGCTCAAGGCTTATTCATGGCCGGGCAATGTGCGGGAGCTTCAGCATGCCATTGAAAGGGCCATTATCATGTCCAATTCACATTTGCTGGCTCCAGAAGACTTCCTGCTGGTAGAAAGGCCTAATCAGAATGTGATTACCACCGATACCTTCAATATGGAAGACATGGAGAAGCAGGCCATCCAAAATGCCATCAGAAATGCAGATGGTAACCTGACAAAAGCCGCCAAGGCCTTAGGTCTCGGACGGAGCACACTTTACAGGAAAATGGAAAAATATAAGCTTTAAGCCAGCAACTACTATTTTCATCTGTTCGGAGTTTTCCTTTTGTCAATTCTGACTATTTTAGAGCCTTCGACCAAAACGTGAATGAAGTTTTTCATTTCCCTGATATGTCTTTCACTCTGCATTAGCCTTTCCGCTCAGGAGGAAAATATTGATGATGTGGCCAAAATGATCAAGGATAGTCAAATGAAAGATGAAACCAACGATTGGGTCTATTTCGGCACATACAAGTATGCGCTAAAGGGCATTGACAACTCAGCTACTGCCCACCTGAAAATAGACGACAACACCACTGTAAGAATGTATCTGCTGGCCAAAACCGACTGCTATATGTTCTTTGATGTGCGCGACCAGAAGGAAAACTACATTTTCGGCACCAATGACCCGATAAGCCTGGAGACCGATCTACTAGGTTATAAAGCCGCAACATCCATCTACACCTATCAGAAGTCCAGTTTAATGAACATCAACTTCGGCATTCGCTGGGGTTGCCCTAGTATGCTCGATACCGACCTTCGCCTGCTTGTTTTCTACGTGAACAAAAACGCGAAGTAATGGAGTATAAATACTTCAGGCTGAATGTTATAATTCGAATTTCCTTACTGCTGGTTCTAGGGTATGCCGCAGTTTATGTTTTGACCTCAACACACTTCTGGCTTGTATCATTCTGGTTGCTTTTGGCCTGGATAGTCGTTCTTGTGAGCCTCGTCAGATATGTTGAAAGATCGAGGAGAGAACTGGCCTACTTCCTTCTGGCCATCAGACAAGGTGATTTCACCAACACCTATCACTACAAAAAGAAGTCGGACCTCAACTATGCCTTCAATGAGATCAACCAGGTAATGCAGGACCTGAGTCGCGAGAAAGCCTCCAACCTACTCTATCTGCAAACTATTGTGGAACATGTGCGGGTAGCTGTGATTTGCTTCGATGCTGACTACAAAGTAAAACTGTTCAACCAGGCTGCTAAATCTCTCTTTGGCAAAAAGCAGGTAAGCTCTATCAAGAACATCGAAACTATCTCAGAACCTATTGCCACAGCCATACAGCGCATGGGCAATGGAGAAAGAGAGTTGATCAAGGTAAACCTGGGAGGTCAGGTAATGAATCTGTCTATGCTTGTTACTGAATTTTGGTTGAAGGACAATCGGTACAAGCTGGTTTCATTCCAGGACATTAAGAGTGAATTGGAAGCCAAGGAAATTGAATCCTGGCAAAAACTGATTCGGGTACTGACCCATGAAATCAAGAACTCGGTTATCCCAATCTCCACACTTTCAGAGGTAATTCTTCAGATGCTCAGATCGAAAGACGGTTCAGTGGATTTATCCAAACTAGACCAGGAATCGGTGGAAGACATTGTGGGTGGAATAGAGACCATTGAGAGCAGAAGTAAGGGTCTGGCGCACTTTGTTTCCACATATGATCAACTAACTAAAATACCTAAACCTAAACTTCATCAATCAAACATTAAACATCTCATTAATAATACTTTAAATCTATTCAAATCAGACATAGATGCCCGAAGGATTAAAATATATGCTATTTTAACCGATACCTCAATAAACCTCGATTCTGACCTGATAGAGCAGGTTTTGATCAATTTATTGAAGAATGCCATCGAAGCAATCAAAGACATTGAAAACCCTAAGATTACCCTGCGCCTGGAGGAGTTGGATCAGGAAGTTTCACTGACTATTCAAGACAACGGCAATGGAATTCCCGATGAGATTCTGGACAATATTTTTGTCCCCTTCTACTCCACCAAAGAAGGTGGTTCAGGTATAGGCCTCTCCCTTTCCCGTCAGATCATGCGGCTGCATAAAGGCCAGTTGAGCGTTGAAACTTCCAATGAGGGAACCTCCTTCACTTTGCACTTCCCGAAAAATGGAGGGACAACAGGTTCAAAATAGGCAACATCCGCCATACAATAATTTTTAGCGTTTGTTAACATCGCATTGAAAACAAAGAGTTTTCTTTGACGTCCATTAAGTAATTACTAAAACTATATAGAATGAAGCGATTGAATTTTGTGCTGATTGCGCTGCTGCTAACCACCAGCATCTATGCAGCTAACCCCTATAGATATACAGTAGACCTTACCAAAGTATCTGATGACAAGGTTTTCGTAGAACTGGAAACCCCAAGAATCAAGGAGAAAGAGATCAAGTTTTATATGCCGAAAATTATACCCGGCACCTATGCCATTGCCGACTACGGTCGCATGGTTTCTGAGCTCAAGGCTTACGATAAGAAAGACAACCTGATGGATGTTGAGAGACTCGATGACAACACATGGTTGATCAAAGACGCCAGGAAACTTCGAAAAATTACCTATTTCGTTGAAGATACATACGATTCAGACAAACCCGGCCCCGATATCTTCCAGCCAGCAGGAACGAATATCGAAGACAATAAAAACTTCATCATTAACAATTCGGGCTTCGTTGGCTATTTCGAAGGCATGAAGAAGGAAGAGTTCGAACTGAACATTGTTCGGCATTCAGGATTCTTTGGCGCTACCGGTATGATTCCAGACGATAACCCACCAATGATTGGAAAGCTGGATATTGAAGGTTCTACTGCCGATCTGCAAGTGGACAGGTTCATAGCCGAAGACTATGACAGACTGATCGACTCACCTCTGATGTATAGCGAAGCCGATACAGCCATCATCAAAGTAGCGAATACTGATGTACTTGTGGCCAGCTACTCCCCCAATAAAATGATCTCAGCAGCAGAAATTGCCGAAAGTATCAGAGAAGTACTCGCTGCTCAGAATAAGTTTTTAGGTGGGAAGTTACCCGTAGATAAATACGCCTTTATTTTCTACTTCACCGATCAACCAGTAAGCTCCTATGGTGCACTGGAACATTCTTACAGCTCCGTTTATTATATGCCTGAGCAGAGCATTGAGCAGATGAATCAGCAATTGAGAGATTTTGCAGCACATGAATTCTTTCACATTGTAACCCCTTTGAATATTCACTCTGAGGAGATTGGAAGTTTCGATTTCAACAACCCTAAAATGTCGCGCCATTTATGGATGTATGAAGGTATGACTGAATACTTTGCTGGTAGCGTACAGGTAAAATATGGCCTAGTAACACCAGAGCAATACCTAGGCATGCTGCAAGAGAAATTGATCATATCTCAGCAATTCAAAGATCAGCTGCCATTCACTGAGCTGAGCCTCGGTGCCCTTGACGATTATGCAGACCAATACTACAATGTTTATCAGAAGGGTGCCTTGATTGGCGCCATGCTGGACATTCAACTGAGAGAACTCTCCGATGGTGCCTATGGTGTGCAGAACATGATGGCCGATCTTTCCACGAAGTACGGCAAAGACAAGGCCTTTAAAGACGAAGAATTGTTCGATGAAATCATCAATCTCACTTACCCTGAAATTGGAGAATTCCTCAGAACTTACGTAGCCGGAGATAAAGTCATTCCTTACGCAGACATTTTCAGCAAAGTAGGTGTAGATGTGGTCGACAATGGAACAACCACGCAGTACTCACTTATTTTCAATCAATCTAACATTACCCTGGCTGAATATGACGGCAAGCAAATGCTGGCCATTTCTAATGAATCCGGACTTGATCAAATGGGTAAGACACTTGGTTTGAAAAAGGGAGATATTATTCTTGAAATGAATGGCGAGACCATGCCAGCTTACGGGCCAGAAATTCAAGGTTTCCTTGGGAAGCAGGTTCAGAAAATTCCTGGACTTGAAACCTACAGCATGACGGTTTGGAGAGAAGTAAACGGTGAAGGCCAGAAGGTAGAGCTTTCCGCACCAAACAAGCAGATTGAAATTGCAATCCCTCCTGCACTCAAATTTTCTGACAACCCAACCGAAGAGCAGTTGAAGCTCAGAAAGTACTGGTTGGAGCCCCAGAATTAAGATTTAGTGATTCAAAGAAAACGAAGTCATTCTTTCTACTGAGGGAATGACTTCGTTTTTTAAAGGCCTTTCATTCAAATCTGTCTGTAACCAGATAGCATCTATCGTTGTAGATTCATTTGATATTTCATTACATTGAAATCAAACCATATCACAATGAAAAACTCAACCTATCTAAAAGGCTCGTTAATTCTGGCCTTAATTTTTACTGCAACACTCATACAGGCCCAGGGCACGCGCCTGTTGAGACAGCCCTCCATGAGCGATCAGAACATCGTTTTCACCTACGGATCAGATATTTGGATTTCTGACACCAACGGACAAAACGTAAGACGAATCACCAGCACTCCGGCCGTAGAGACAAATCCCCATCTTTCTCCAGACGGTCAATGGATCGCCTTCTCATCCAATCGATCAGGAAATACCGCTGTTTATGTGGTCTCCAAAAATGGAGGCACCCCTACCCGGCTAACCTGGCACCCTTCAGCATCGCTTGTCAGGGGATGGTCGCCCGATGGTTCTAAAATTCTCTATGCCAGCTCAAGAGAAACCGCCCCTTCCAGCTATAGCAGGCTTTGGACAGTTTCCGCCCAGGGAGGTCCATCCACTATGATATCGCACCAATGGGGATTCGATGGCTCCTACTCTGCCAATGGGCGTCAGATGGCCGTGGACAAAATGGATCGCTGGGATGAAGAGTGGAGAAATTATAGAGGTGGACAAAACACCCCACTGATCATCCTTAACCTTTCAAACCAAAGCGAAGAGCTGATCCCCAACCCGGATAGAACCTTCGACATTAAGCCTTTATGGATTGGAAATACGGTTTATTTCCTTTCGGACCGCGACTGGACTTCCAATGTCTGGGCCTATGATACGCGCAGCAAAGCCTTAAAACAAATCACCAAATTTGAAGGAACCGATGTAAAAGACCTGAATGCCGGAGCCAACGGCCAGCTCATCATCGAGCAAAACGGCTATTTGCATCTGGTGAATCCCGCAGATGGCAGCACTACCCAATTGAACATCAATGTCATTGGCGACTTTCCATGGGCTGAAACCAAATGGGAGAATGTCACCAATAATGCCACCAGTGTTTCGCTCTCAGCAACCGGAAAAAGAGTAGTACTGGAATCCAGAGGCGACATTTTCACCGTACCGGTAGAATTTGGCGATGCCCGAAACCTTACCCAATCGTCCGATGCAGCAGACCGCAGGCCACTTTGGTCGCCTAAAGGCGATAAAATTGCCTGGTTCTCAGACATGGGTGGCAATGGCTACAGAATTTATTTCACCGATCAGGATGGACTGTCTGAAGCAACCAGCTTCAGCATTGGAGAGTCCAAACTTGCCTGGGAGGCCACCTGGTCGCCAGATGGCAAATTCATTGCCTTTGTAGATGATGATGTAAGAATCAGGGTCATTAACATAGAAGATGGGAATATCATCACTGCAGACACAGGTGGAAGTAATCTGGACAGAGGTGGAACCGATCTAGCCTGGTCACCTGACTCCAAAAAACTAGCCTACATTAAAACAGTGAGCAACAACTTCCATAGAGTGATGATCTGGGACAGTGAAGCCAAGACCATCACACCATTAACTGATGAATTTGCCGATGCTTACTCTCCCACCTGGGATAACGACAAAAAACACTTCTACTTCCTGGCCAGCACAGACGTAGCCTTAGGCTCAGGCTGGGCCAATACCAGCTCTATGACGGCCAGCCCAAGCTTTGCAGCCTATGTAGTGGTACTTCAAAAAGATCAGGACTCTCCTTTCATCCCAAAGAGCGATGAAGAAGAAGTGAAAAAGGAAAAACCTGCTGATGGTGATAAGGATAAGAAAGAAGAGAAACCAAAGGAAGAGAAAACTGAGAAATCAGAGGATGTTAAAATAGATTTTGACAACATAGGCCGAAGAACCATTGCTATGCCTTTGCCAACCGGAAACTATGCCTCCATGGCGGCCGGACCGGCAGGATCAGTTTTTCTGGCCGAAAGACCGGCCGGTTCTTTCGCTCTCACACTTCATAAATTCTCTCTGGACAAAAGAAAAACCGATGAGTACCTCACAGGAGTAAGCCAGTATAGCCTCTCAGCAGATGGTAAGAAAATGTTGGTAAGAACAGGAAGCCGATGGTCTGTAGCCAGCACTGCCGCTCCTAATGGGAAAGGTGGGGAAAATGTGAATATCAACCTTCAGATGAAAGTAGACAGGTCTCAGGAATGGAAGCAGATTTTTGAGGAAGCCTGGAGGTATGAAAGAGACTATTTCTACGATCCGAATATGCATGGACGCGACTGGAACGCTGTACATGACAGATACGCTCCTCTCATTCCATTTGTAAAACACCGTGCCGATCTTACCTATATCCTCGATATGGTGAATGGCGAACTTTCGGTAGGACACAGCTTTGTAGGCGGTGGTGATTATCCAGATGTGGAACGCTCCAATATGGGTTTGCTTGGTGCCGATCTGGCCATCGACAAAAACAGATGGCAAATCACCAGAATTTATACCACCGAAAGCTGGAACCCTGGCTTAACCAGTCCACTCGACAGGCCCGGAATTAAGGTTCAGCAAGGCTATTATCTGGTAGGTGTAAATGGCAATGAACTGACCTCATCGCAAGACCCTCAGGAATTGCTCGATGGAACAGCAGGTCAGCAAACCGTTCTCCATATCAACGACAAGCCAAGTTTCGAAGGCTCATGGACAGAGATTGTAGAGCCTATCCGCAGTGAAAATGCCCTACGTCAGAGAGCCTGGGTAGAAGATAACCGAAGAAGAGTAGATGAACTTTCTGGCGGTCGTCTGGCCTATATCTGGGTTCCTAACACCAGTGGTGGTGGATTCGTGAACTTCAACCGCTATTTCTTCGCCCAGCAAGACAAGGAAGGTGCTGTTATTGACGAACGCTTTAATGGAGGCGGTCTCTTGGACGATTATATGGTAGACCTGATGACCCGTTCACTAAGAGCCGGACTCACCAATGAAGTTCCTAATGGCAAACCATTCAGGTTACCTGCAGGTATTCTTGGACCGAAAGTATTACTCATCAACGAGCTGGCCGGTTCAGGTGGAGACTTCTTCCCCTGGGTATTCCGTCAGCAACAGGCCGGACCGCTTATTGGGGCCAGAACCTGGGGTGGATTGGTGAAGTCCTCCACTCACTATGCCATGGTAGACGGTGGCTCACTCACAGCCCCTGACAATGCCGTTTTCGACCCCATCAACAATAAATTCGTAGCGGAAAACGAGGGAGTGCCTGCGGATATCGATGTACGTCAGGATGCCAAATCACTCAGTGAAGGTAAAGACCCTCAACTGGAAAGAGCAGTACAGGAAGTACTGAGACTTTTGCAGGCCAATCCTGTCCCGAAGGTCACTGTTCCAACATATAATACACCTGCCAAAAAGGGAAATTAAATCCTCTGCGTTCCTTTGTGGGCTTCGCGGTAAATTGAAACCGCAAAGCCCGCTGAGAGCGCAAAGCAAGATTTAAATAAAAGTCTAAAACATGAAAAAGCTCGTCATAGCATTAGTTGTAATTGCAGGCCTCTTCCTGTTGGGCAAAGTGTTTCTCAAGCCCGTTCCCATTTTACCGGAAGAAGCGTTGACAGTTCATGAAGGGGTTGTCAGGAATATCTACGAAACCAGTGGAAAGGACATCTTCTTTACGGTTGAACCCAGAATGTCCTTTTACATTAACCGGGGAACGGAAAGAGGCCTCAAGGTCAATCTGTTGAAACAGCAACTGCTTGGTAAATCTGTGACGTTTAAGTATCCCGAATACAAATCCATTATAGGCAATGGTTCAGTAAAACATGTCTCTGTAGTCAAATTGGGCAATGAGACAATTTTTTCAGAAGCTCCAGAGAGTCAGAATTAACTCATTGGCTAAGACCTTCTCTGCTTGTTGATAAACACCAACAAGGGCGGCAGTATCTGTGATCAAACTTGGCAGTGATACTATTTCCTCTGAGTTACCTTAGCCCTCGTTGGTGTTGTCACCAACGAGCTGCCACAGTAAGAATACTGTCTTGAATTTTGATATCTTGTACGATGCACACTCATTATCTTCAGTTCTTTACTGCGACTATTTATCAGTGGATTCCAATCCTGTTTGACAACAGTCTAAAAAATGTCATCATCAACTCTTTGGCATTTCTTGTAACCGAGAAACGATGCAAAGTTTACGGCTTTGTCATCATGCCAAACCACATTCACCTAATCTGGAGAATTGATGAAAACCACAGACCTGGAGATGTTCAAAGAGATTTTCTAAAATTCACAGCACAACAATTCCGGTTTAGTCTGAAAGACCGAAACTCAGAAATACTTTCAAAATTTGAGGTTAACAAGAAAGACAGGAAGTATCAGTTTTGGCAGAGAAATTCTCTTTCTATTGACTTATGGGACAGAAAGATCACTGAACAGAAACTCGACTATATCCACCACAATCCTGTTTCCGGCAAATGGAATCTAGCTGAAGACTTTGTCCAATACCCCTACTCCTCGGCTTCATTCTACGAAGATGACCAAAGCGAATTTGACTTTCTCTCTCATTACATGGAATGTTTTAATGGATAAAATGACCTCGGGCATGGGCTGCTTGTTGGTGACAACACCAACAAGGGCTACGAATGTTTTAATGGATAGTACATGTTTGTTGATCATAAATCAATAAGGACTGAAAAAACAAGGCCATAGTATAATATTGACAACTTGTTGGTGAACACCAACAAGGGCGGCAGTATCTGTGATCAAACTTGGCAGTGACACTATTTTCTCTGAGTTACCTGATAGTGAATAACTTATACCTCCCAGCAACACAGTTTGTACTTGAGGCCGCTGCCACAAAGGCATGGATCATTTCGGCCAATTTCCCTGGCCTTGAAATTTTCACCGATAAAGCTTGCCGTGTCCTGATTGAATACCTTAACCAGAATCTCATATAAATCAGGATGTCTTTCCTTAAGCCGATCGGGGCTTTCGAAAAAGTACTCCCCTGCCACCGCAAAAAACTCCATCTGATTGGTTGTGGCATAATTACGAATGTCCGACCGGTCTTCAACTATATCAGCAATCTTGCGATGAACCAATTGCAGCCATGGAAGCGCAAAAGCCCTGTCTTCAAAACCAGGAGGCACACCATCCACAAAACCAGTTTCCTTATCAAAAAGGTGGATAAACTCATGAAGCCCGGTATTCTCTCTGTCATTATCAATATCAAAACCTGCATGCAAAGCCGGTTTGGAAAGAATCATTTTCCCTTCCATCACCACTGACCCTACCATGCCTGTGATGAGTTCGTCTGGATCATCGAGTTGAAACTGGCGATTGAATGTAGTTGGATAGAGTATCACCTCTTCGAGGTGCTTGTAAGTACAGGCCGGAAAACCAAAAAGGGGAATTACACCGCTGCTGGCCACAAGAATGCGATCTTCCAAAGTCACTTCACAGGCAACCCCGGTAATGGTAACGGTTGACAGAAATTCAACGACATCATTCTCAAACCTTAGCTTATGCTCAGGGCTGAGCTGTTGATAGAAGGAAACCTTTTCAAACAATACAGTTTTCCACCTTTGGGGCAATTCTATCAGCTTTTTGGGTTTGAGCCTCCCCGGATTAATATCGAAAGTGAAGTAGACAACAAGCAATAAACCAGCAAACAGTATTCCGGTAACCACCATTTTTTGTAAGTATTATTTCAGCAGATCCGGTATTTGATCGGCTCCAATCTTTTTGTACTTAATTATCTTCTCCTTGTCCAGCACATAAATAAGCGGAAATGTATTGAGATTATACTGTCGTTTCCATTCAATAAGTCCCGCAGCGTCAGTCAAATTAACCCATTGAGCATCTTTAAATCCTTCCATTTGTTGCTGCCAGCCTTCATCATCCTTCAAATGAACAGTGACTATTTTATAGTCAACTTCTGGAAGATTAAGTGATTTCAGGTTTTTAAGCTCCCTGTCACAATGTGCACAATCGCTTTTGAGAAACACCAGAATGGTCCATTGCGCCTGCACACTACTCAAACTCACTGATTTGCCATTGGCATCTTTCAAGGTGAAATTAAAAGCCTTCTCCCCGCAAAGGTTATTTCTCAGGTTGTTCGCATTCTCAATAATTTTCTCCAATTGTGCCTGATCTATCCAGTCTGCCTCGCCAGAAGCATAATATTCATCGGCCATGGCCACATAAGCCTTGTCCATACATACCGTTTTGGACTTTGCGAAGTAGTTGAAGAACTCCATGATGAAAAACTTCTGAACCTCCTTATTAACCGATGCCAGGCCAATAAGATGCCGGGCAGCCTTGATCAGTGAGTCGGGCTCATGATAGGTTAACTGGTCTCTGTAAACCTGCATCTTCGCGAAGAGGGCCGGAGAATACAACAAGGCAGAATTCGTGAAATTTACGTGGTCAAAAAAGTGATCGCGGTAGTAATTAAACTGAAATTTCTGCGACTCCTCGGCAGACAAACCTGCTGGCACTTCAGGGATAACAGGCTCCATGCTTACCTTAATCAGGTCAGAAACCAGAAGTTCGGGATTTTGCTGTACGAGATCGTCCCTGTAGGCTTCCATCTCTTTAATGAGCAAATCGACCTCCTGTTTCTTTTTTTGATCATCCCATTCGCTATTGGCCTCCACGCTTGAAATCCTCAGGTTAACCTCCTGCCCTTTTTTAACATAACCGAAAAAGACTTCATTCTCCTTTGAACCCAAAGATCCCTGGCTATTCATCAGATCATTATAGTCTGCAATGATGGAAAAAACGGGTTCATTAAGAATAAACTCGAAGTAGGCATTCTTATTCTTGAAATTGAGCAGATACACGCCCCGGTTGACAGAATCTGATTGATAGCCGTAAGCACCATTCTGGAAATTACCCAGCTCCTCCCGAATATATGACTTATCGCCATAGCGATAGGCTAGTTGCACCTCTTCATCGGCCGGAAGATTCTTGATATTAAAAAAGAGATTGACATTCATAGTGTTCTGAGCCATCAGAGCACCAGAACACATCAAACTTAGCATAAAAAAGAGAGCACGCATCCTCCAAATATATATAAAGAACACATGCTCTAATTGGTCTCTGAAAACTTATTCTTCCTTCAGACTTTTCACAGGATTCACCGAAGCTGCCTGATATGATTTGGCTGCCACAATGGCAATACCGAGAAGGAAAACGATCAGTCCGGAGAGTATGAAGGTTAGCGGATCGAGGCTTGTTCTGAACTCAAACTCATTCAGCCAGTTTTGTGTGAAGTAATACCCGAAAGGTACCGCCAGTAAAAACGCAATGACAATGAGTTTTCCATAGTCTTTGGAAAGCAATAGCAATACCTGTTGAACGGATGCCCCATGCACCTTTCTTACTCCAATTTCCTTTGACCTTTGCTCGGCAGAATAAGAAGCCAGGCCCAGCAGTCCCAAACCAGAAATAACGATGGATACCAAAGCGAAAATGTTAGCGAGTGTTCTCATGGTTCTTTCGGCAGCATAACTCTCTGCATAGGCCTGATCTATGAACTGATATTCAAAGTCCTGGCCAGGATTGAGCTCACGGGTTACCTTTTCTATGGCTCCCAGGGCATCGGTGGCGTTGGCATCTGTTCTGATGAGAACTATGGAAGGGCTGAACTGCTGATAGCACGAAATTATAAGTGGGGCAATCGGCTGATACATGTC
>Ga0114899_1001755_pt1 | contig 12305 bp, 8 predicted proteins | sample MalvireepMed_215_FD_83497 | JGI IMG/M metagenome (GOLD analysis project Ga0114899, IMG submission 83497) | Marine viral communities from the Global Malaspina Expedition - Malaspina viral metaG DeepMed_215 | ecosystem: Environmental > Aquatic > Marine > Oceanic | place: Mediterranean Sea... | reverse complement strand
GATATACTCGGTGATACAAAAAATCCGGTGTTAGGCATCAACGGTCGAAATCGAGATTTAGTTTATCAGCTTAACCAAAACAAACTATTGCGTTTAGCAGCAGATAAACTGAAAAGTAAAGAAATTATGAAATCGCAAGGCGTCATGATCCCGCAAACTTTATTGGCGATTGATAGTTTAGCTAAACTTAACGATATCGATACTTTACTGGTAGATACCAAACAATTTGCGCTTAAACCGAATCAAGGTTCTCAAGGTAATGGGATCATTATTGTCAATGATAAAACCGGAACTAACTTTATCTCACCTGGCGGGAAAAAATATTCTTTAACAGCACTCAAGAAACACTGTGCAGATATTGTTTCTGGCAAGTATTCTCAAGTCGGCGATTCAGATACTGCTTACTTTGAACCTTTAATTATTCAGCATCGCAAATTACAAAATCTGGCACCTTATGGATTGAGTGATATTAGAGTTATTGTTTCTCAAGGCAAGTTGATTAGCGCTATGTTACGCATGCCAACAGAAGGTTCTGATGGTAAAGCTAATTTGCACCAGGGCGCGGTTGGAATAGCTGTTGATGTAAGAACTGGGATTACTGTTAATGCTCGTTTAAAGAAACAGAATATTAACTTACATCCTGACAGTGGAGAAAGATTAACCGACATAAAAATTCCATTTTGGCAAGAAATCATTGATATGTCACTCAATTGCCAAAAGGCAATTCCTCTCGGTTATATGGGGGTAGATATTTGTATCGATGAAAAGTTGGGGCCTCTTGTACTAGAAGTTAATGGGCGGCCAGGTATCGAAATTCAAAATGTTCAACAACAGGGGTTTTATCGTGAATTTCAACTCTAGTCGCCAGTTGAATAAAAGCGACTCCCTTCAGAGTATACAGAGTGAGAAAAGTCAACTCAAAGTGTCCAACGGTTTGCCATTGACATTCTCATTTATTGTGATGTGTTTCGCTGTTGTTTTATTTGAATATTCACTTTCTGTAGGGCCATTACCATCTCCCACAATAATTGTAGGCGGAGAGCTCAACGATCAAAGTGAAGAGAATGAGTCGCAGGCATTTAAAACAACATTCAGCGTGTTAGATAAGTCACCAGAAGTATTGGTTTTGGCTGATCAGTTAGAGGTATTGTATATAGACAAAAAAATAGAAGTAGCTGAAATTCTCGGGGACGCCAGAGTGAAATCTTTTAGCCGAGAATCTAAAAAAGTATCGGTATTAATTCACATCATTAATAGTTTATATGTCCGCCGAGATTATATTTTATGTTTACCTCTATTTGAACAACTCAATGTAACGCAATTAGAACAGTTTGGTGTTCGTTTTCAATACGCTAAATCGTTGGCTAAACTTAAAAAATATCAGGCTGCAATCATTCAATATCAAACATTGCTAAAAAATCAAGGTAATCATCAGGCAGCCAGTATCAATTTAGGTTTGTTGTTAACACAACAAGGATTATTTGCAAAAGCTAAATCAATTTTTTTACACGCTGTTGAAATTACCAGCGGTACTCGTAAAGCAAAAGCTTTGTCTGGGGTAGCTGACTCGGAAGTTGCGCTAGGTAATATAAACCAAGCTATATCGTATTATCAAAAATCAATAACGTATCGTCCGGGTTATGCGTTGACATGGAAGAAACTAGCTCGAGCCTATTTAGCGAAGGGAACAGTAGAATCAAAAGTCATTGAAACCTATCAAAAATCGCTTGAACTCGCCCCAACAAATTATCGTTTAATGGCGGAGTTTTCTGATTATTTATTTAGCCAAGTTAGATTTGAGCTGCTTAACCCAATATTGCGTAAAAATTTAAAATTGCAAAAAAGTGCTAACCGACAACGGGTACTTTTAACGATTAGCTATTTAGCGTTAAGTCGTCCAATAAATGCCAGCAAGCAAGTGAAGTTATTTAAAAAATACGGTGAGACTAATCAACATAAAAACCAGATAAAAGGACTTGAACTGTATTTGTCTAAGCAATACCGCCAAAGCATAATATCGTTTAAAAAGAACCTTAAAAAAGAGCGGGATAATGATATTGATTATTATTTGATTTCTATCGCATATTTAAAACTGAATAAACCTAAAAATGCAGCGGTTTATTTTAATAAGATCAAAGCAGATAGCGTTTTATATAATGTGGCGCAATTGAAATTGGCTCTATCGCAAATTGAGCTTAATGATACTCAAAAGGCATTTTCACGATTATCCTACTTATTTAAGCGTTTGCCAGAAAACACGCCGGTCGCATACCAAGTTGCCAAATTGGCTTATCAACAAAAAAACATAAAAATTGCGCTAGCATCGATTGTGATTGCCACAGGCATAGACAAAACTGCCGTACCCAAAGAGTATCACTTGTTAAGGGCCCGTATTGAATGGAAAGCGGGTCTTAAGCACCAATCGATTAATCATTTGAGTCAGCTATTAATTGAAATGCCCCGATACAAGGCTGGTATTTATCGTCTGGCAGATTATTTAGAGCAATCAGGCGACTTTAACAGCGCGTTGAATCGATTTGAAGAACTATTACTGGTCAGCCGTGAATATAGTGACGTCTTATATCGTGTGGCTCGTATAAAATGGCAGCACAGCAATCCAAATAGCGCTAATTTACCACCAAGAAAGAGAGATGAAGTGGCTAGTTTACTCAAAGAATACCTTCAATTTAGAAGCAATGATGTTAAAGTCAGGCTTTTCTATGCGACTATTTTTTGTGAAACCTATCAATATAAAACATGTAAACAACAGATAAACTTAGTATTAAAACTATCACCAAAAAATAAAGACGCATTAGACTTAAAGCAGAATTTTACGGCTAAATTAAGCTTGCTCTAATATTCGACAATTAGTGCTCTTGGAAAGTGGATAAATGAATAGCTTCAAGATAAAGAAACACAACTATAGATTAGCACGGCTTTCCGTTACAAGGTTGTTTGCAGCTTTGCCCGTCTCGCTCGTAGTGGGTCATGCTTCAGCAATTGACTTATATGCAACAACTCAAGCTGGCTTAGATTCAAATCCGCACCATTTAACAGAGTCTCACGCTCCGGAACAGCAAGAATTTATTTATACTGACATTAAGCTCTCTACTAACTACCAGAAAAAATTCTACGCGAAAGCCAGCGCGAAGAAAACCCACTTTATTAATGATGAGCGTGGAGATTGGTTTAAATCCAAAATCGATTTGTTATTTAAGTCTAAATTTAAGCTCAGCAAAAGTAAGTTTCGTTACCGGATTTCAGCTGACCACAACACCTATGATAAGACCTATATCAGTAAAACGACCGGTAACGTAGCGACGTATAACGGTCAGTCTATAGCAGACAGATATGACTCAACCACCACCAATTTCAAAGCCTTGTTATCTTACAAAACTAAACAAAATGCCACTTTCAAAAGCTATTTCCAGCAACGAACTAAAAGCTATGAAAGCCTCAATATAGAAGGTTTAAGTAATCTGGACTATGGTCATAATCGTTTTGGCTTTGAAGTTGATTACCGAGTATCGGATACTGGCAAATTTTTTGCTGATAGTGGAGTTACAACTAGAGATTATGATGACCGCCGAGCCAAAGACCTACAAGGCGAAGATGTTTTAAATACTGATCTTCAATATGATTACAAAGATATCAAGGTTGGTTATTCACATCGGCCAGAAAAAGGCGCTCATTGGAAGTATACTTTTAAATATTCAATGCGCACTGATAATAATTCGGGGTATTGGGATAGTGACTCGGGTTATGTCTCTATTTATAGCAAGTATCAATTTGGCGACTGGCAGAGTTTAAGCACTACCCTTAAATACTCGAAGTTTTCTTATGAAAACCAGCTTGATACTAGTTTAGAGTCACTTGATGAAGAGACTAAAGAAAGACAAGGTTTTAGTTTAAAACTCAACTATCAATGGACTCTGGCTACCCTATTTGAAACTGAGGTAGCTCTGTACGTTTCGCTCGAAGCTGCAACATTCGAAAGCTCTAATATCATTTATCAATATCAGCAAAATAGTCTAGCTGCCGGAATCCGCTGGACACTATAAATTCGCTTATTTAAATTATTTTGAACGACAATAAAGACGCTTGAAGCATGACGTCTTTTAAGAGAGAATAGCCGCGATTGATTTAATTGAATAATATCTCTCATTCTCTTAAAGCGCTTGTAGCTCACTTGGATAGAGCGGTCCCCTCCTAAGGGACAGGTAATTGGAATTTGCGCGGGAAGGGAACAGGTAGAAACAGTTTAAAAAACATACAAAGCGCCCGTAGCTCACTTGGATAGAGCGGCCCCCTCCTAAGGGGCAGGTAGCAGGTTCGACTCCTGCCAAGCGCGCCATTTCTTTGACTTTCAGCCAAGCTAGTCCTTTTTATTTCAGAGGCTAATCATTGTACTAATAAAGTTGCTTAAATTTCAAACTACCTGTCGTCAGTATTAGTATTTTTCGCGGAAAATAGCTTTGTGACCATTATGTGACCATTATGTGACCAAACTGTGGTCACGTAAATAACTACCCAACCAGTTTTACAAACTGCGCTATTTTTTGAAATATAATTTTAGGCGTTAATGGAGTGTTCTAATTGCTTAATATCTGACCCAGAACGAATTATATTATAGCTTTGTAAAACCACTTCTTTATTAAAGGGGTAATCCTTTTTCTAATGAATAATTATAGGTAAAAGTAGGTAAACTAATTACTATGTCTTAAGTAAGCGGTCAAATTTGTTAAAGTTTTAGCAAAAAATAAAACACTCTAAAATTTAAAGTGGCACAAAATCGTGCTTTATAATTAACCTTCTTCCAAGATGTTGTTTGGAAGAAGGGGGTAGCTAGGTTCTAGAGTTCCATTATCATTTTATTATTGGAAGGATATAAATCTTTTTTCAAGTTGGTTACCTGGATATCTAACTTTGCATTGTCCCAACTCCATGAATCAAAACGCAGCTTTTTCTGATCCCAAGGCTGTATTTCTGAAAGATCACATATCAATACTGAAGGAGCATCAGCACCTCTAATGCAATCATCACTATGAGGTTCAAGGTGCGCATTTGTTGAAGAGATCACCAGTTGACTTCCCATAGAGCTGACTAAGCTTGAACCGTTTGAAACCTTTATTACTGCCTGATTATCCCACCAATAGTCCCAAGCTTGAGGGTACAAGTCGGCTTCAGTTTGTTGTAATTTAATTGAAATGATATAACTCTTCCATACAGGAAATCCGTATTCATCTTGTTCTACTGATGACTCTGACTGTGCTGTAAAATAAGCAATATCTCTATTGACCCCAAGTGATTTGAGGTACATTAGTTTTTCGCCATGCTCAGGACTCTGGTTATCAATATTAGTTGAAATGAGTGAAATAGCGTTATCTCCAATTTTGGACTTAATTGATATTCTTGAATTCTCTGTATACCAATCCGATATATCGACAAATTCATCAAACCCGTCCCCGTTTACGTCAATTTGTTCTGCGTTTAGGAAGGAAACCCCCTGAAAGCTTGGCTTCCAATTGACATTCTGGTTTATGTCAAGCTCTGTCGTATACATATTTCCATCAGCTGTAATTATTTCTAATGTATCAATACTTTCACTATTAGATTTAGTTAATCTAATAGTGCCTGTACCTTCGTTAGAATTAGGGTGAGGTATTATTTTCTTGACCTCTAGTTGATTTCCACGTTTTTCATAAATATATAGACACGAACGTCCGAAACCATCACAATTTGTTGTCTGATATGGTCGTATAGTCGTAGCCAATATCACATTTTCCACACTAGCTATTTTTCCAAATGTGGATATCCGAGTTGTTAACTCATTGGGAATGTAAGTCGATACGAATGAAAGGTTTTCAGCATTTTTGTTCTCTACAAAATGATAACCTCCCTGGTACGAGTTTGGTGAGTAGTATGCAGTTGTAGCAACAATATCCAAATAACCATCTTGATTAAAATCGATAAAATCCATTTTCGTAGAACTCCTTTCTAATCTGATGGACTCAATTAGAGATAAATTTTTTGCATAAATAATATGTATAAAGCTATGGTCGAGCCATATTAAGTCTTTGTAGCCATCATTATCTAAGTCAGCTAATTTGAATTCATTGTTCGAATCGTATCTACGACTTAAATATTGCGGTGTCGTTGACTGTAACAGTTCAAGTTCTCCAGATTCGTTTATCAAATAAACATTAACGTTATCTCCTTCTATAAGCACAATCTCTTTTTCTTGATCTCCTAGTATATTGCCCATCTTAAAGTGTGATACCTCCACTATAATCTCGTCAGTAATTTCAGTCCAGTTAAAGTCTAGGTCTTGAGTAATCTGCGCTTTGGTTTTTTGAATGCTGATAAAAACTAGCATAACAAGTATTGTTATTCGTAGAATCATAATAAGCTCTCCTGAGCAGTTTGCTTTTGCTCTATTAAATTATTTTTGTTATTGAAAAAATATATTTTTGCTACTCGTTTAAATATACTTTTATCTCTACTGTCGTTATAAAGACTCTTGCATACTGCAGTTTTTCGCAATAGATATGAAGTCATTTGACGTCTATTTTTGTCTTTAATTATCTCGAATTTTTAATGTCGTGGTTGTTTGGATAGTAGCTTCCTACAGCCCAGGTTGTGCGGTGTTTTACTTAGATACCAATAAACTTAAATACGAACCGTTCTGTGTTATTTTATTGTACCTAAAAGAATGGCAGTTTTTTGGGGGGAGTAACCTTAGATAAGATAAGATAAAATAAGGAAAGTAATATGATTGATTACTTTTGTGCTTTAGAAATCGATTGGTTATACTCTATAATTTTTTCCTCGCAAGAGGTATTATTTAGCATGACTAATGTGCAGTATTTCTATACTGAATCCGAGATTAATTTCAACGCGACGGCTACAAAACATAATGTTAGTACCGCACAAATGGATAAGTTTAAAGAGCTATTATTTGAACTACAGAGCCTTCTGCCGAACTCAATGATAATGTGTAGTAGCTTTGGCTTTATTTGTCAGTTGAATTTTTAAAACTAAATATTAAATATACACCTCTAATTTAATGTTTATACTTTAGTGACTCGAGCTCTTTCCTTAGTTCCCGATAACGACCAGAATATTTTTTCTTGCAAGTCTCCCACTTGTTATGAATTTTTACTTCATCTCTTAGCGCTCCTTTAGGCGGCTCAACTCCACAACGTCTACCTATTTCATTTATAATTCGAGATAGGTTTTGCTCTACATCCTCAGTCGATCGATTTTTTTTGGTCAAGGCTAAATCAGTCTGGGTTTCAAGCCAATGTATAGCGCAGCGGTATTCCCCTATTTGTTTCTTTGAACGTTCTTGTGTTTCTCTATGGCTATCATAATCTATATATCTCTTATATATATTTGTGCCACGTTTGATGAATCGTCTTTCTAGATCTTTTAATGAACGTTTATAGTTTTTTATTTTTTTGGGGCCTTGCCTTAATATTTCAACTAAGAGCGGTTTTCTATAAATGCTCAGTACATGCATGTCGCCACAATAGTAGCCATTATCTCTTTGCTGTACTGGCGCAATTTTGTGCCTTTTCATATCAGAAATATCGATATTTTTCATTGCTTTATTTTTTGGCATTCTTTGAGAGAAGTGAAGTTCGCCACTCTCATCTTTCCACTTATATATTTTTCCGAAAGCGTGCGAACACAGCAGTGCGTTGAGTAGAAAATAGAAAACTAAAAGCAATATGGGATGATGTTTTTTCATAGATACTACCTTAGAAACAATTAAAACGAACTATCGCCTATCGTATGAATGCGAAAAAAACGTGTGCGGTTCCTCTTTACAGTTTGGGCAAATGTCTATTATTGATGAATCGGCAAGTTTTTTTTGCTCTAGCTTATTCTTACGTAGTGGGGATTGGCAATTATTACATTCAAAGAATTCTTCTTTATCAACTAACGAAAACATGTCCTAAAATCCTGTGGTTATTTCTGGTGGATTGAATTGTATATGACAAAAATATAAACAAGAGTGTCTTTTCTTGTCTTTTCTTGTCTTTTCTTGTCATATGTCAGTGGAAAAATCACAGTTGAATTACAGCTCTAATTGACCGGGCAGTTTTCTTAGGTTATTTCAATAGTGAGATAAAAAAAGACAATTAAAGAGTATATTGTTTTTCTATCTTTGCTTTGTTTGATGTAATAATCTGGCTCTCATTTTTGATTGTTCTGTTGATTCAGAATTAGGAACAGTATTTTTGGAGCGATATTTTGAAGCACTATTCTTCTATTACCTTAATCTTTTACTGCCTTTTATCTTTAACTTCTATTGCAAAAGAACGATTTGTTTTCCAATCAACTCAAATGAATGATTTTGCATTAAATAAATGTGAAATGATTCTTATCAAACATATCTCCCTTGATGCCAAGAAATATACAATTTATGAAGCAGATGAGGATAAGTCTGTAAATGAAATGAAACATTGCCTCGGAGTATCTGACCTCGCAGTGGACTCATTAATCGTACCGACAAAGGTAAAACTCGAATCGACAACCACTTGTGAAGTCTGTGATGCTTGGCACGTTGAAGCATTAGATTATGAAAGCTTACCGCAAAAATACTCAGGCCAAGGAATAACTATTGCTGTTATCGATTCAGGTGTTGAGTTTAACCATCCCGCACTATCTGAAAATATGTGGATAAATAAAGACGAAATACCAAGCAATGGTATCGATGATGATAACAATGGATTTGTAGACGATGTCCATGGGTTCAATTTTCATTTAAATAACGCTGACATAATCGATACCGGGGGCCATGGCACTCACGTCGCAGGAATTATCGCTGCTAAGCCTGGTCCTCATAATGCGCAAGGAATTGCACCTTCGGCACGTATAATGGCGGTAAAAATTCGTGGTAACAGTGAGGATTCTTTTGTTTCTCAAGCTGTGGAAGCGATCAAATACAGCGTTGATAATGGCGCTGATATCGTTCAAATCTCATGGGTATTTGAGGATGTCTACGTTAGTGAGTTGGTATTAAATATGTTTTTTGATGCCATCGACTATGCACAAAATAGAGGGGTTATTATTGTTGCTGCGGCTGGTAATTTAGGGGTGAACTTGGATACTGTAACTTGGTCAAATTTTTATCCCGCGATGCTATCAGACAGGAAATACTTGGTGAGCGTTGCCTCCTCTAATAGGGAGGGTGATCCCGCGTGGGGGTGTGGTGGCACAAATACAGGTGAAATAAATGTACTCTTTGCGGCACCGGGATGTGAAATTACTTCAACTTATGTTAATGGCAAATGGGGTGTGATGAGCGGCTCAAGTATGGCTGCACCGATAGTTTCAGGCATTCTGGCTAGGAGTCTGAGTATGGGGCTTTCGCCACACGCCGCCATTAAGTTGCTTTCAACAACTAGTGATATAGACAATAGCTGGAAAGGAAATGTTGGCTCAGGCGGGGTGATAAATGCAAACAGGAATCTTGATACGGTTATTGAATAAATATTCTGTTTAATTAAAAGGCATGGTTGAGAGAGGCAAAATATTGGATTTTAATCTTGGGCAATAGCTAGCGGCATATTCATTATTCTGGCATCGAACGGACTACTTATTAGGTGTAAGAAACAATTGGCTTGATTGTCGGGCAGACAAAAATTCGTTGAAAGAGCAAAATATCGAAGAAAAAATTGAGGCAATGTGTGAGCTGACTGATGACAATAAACCCACGCGCAATTAGGGGGTTTAACATCGAAGGGGCTTTAGACGGAAACATTGTTGATGTGTGTGTGTAATTGCTATCTTGCAATTTCGCTTGACTCACCTCTAATCACTAGCCATTTGAATTTGATTATAAGAAAAATATGTGTGAAAGATTGACTGAGTCATATTTTGGGGCTTGTAAAACGGATAAAGCATATTTGGAGACACTATTTTGATAGAAAGAAAACAAATACTATTGACGCTTGTTTTAAGTATCGCTAGCTTAGCTAGTTCTATTACGTTTGCTGGCAATGAGGTTATTTCAATTTCGTCAGACACTATCGATTTCGGCATCGTACCTGTTGGGAATGTTGGTCGTGTAAATACCGTACTCAATAATGTTTCAGCCCATCCTCTCGTAGTTAAACTCCAAACAGAAGAAAATGAAGTGCAAATAGACGAGAAAGCTAGGTTCAATCTCTTACCAGGAGAATCAAGGAAAGTATTTTTTGTGTTTTCACCTCAAAAAGAGCGAGTTCTTAAGACAGAAATTAAAATAATTAGTGAATTTGATTCTGGAGAGGTATTTAGTAACGCGATAGCCGTAAAGTCAACCACTAGCAAGTGGCTTTCTTTTACTAATACACAAGATATATGGTCTGTCGCAAAGCATAGCCAAACAATAGTAGCCGGTTCTTCTGGCGGTGTAGTTGAGGTTGATTCAAATACAGGCATATTAGAGGGAGTGTTGTTAAAAACTAATTCACAACTTCCAGGTAATTTCATTATTAAGACTGTAAACAGTGGTAAAGATATTTGGTTTGCAACTGATGAAGGAGTGGTCAAGAAAAGTAATGGAGTAGATGAGTGGATTGTTTTTAATTCGGAAAATTCGCCACTGCCACATAACTATGTATACGACATAGAGGTAGGTTCTGATGGTACTATTTGGTTTGCCACTGTTGCTGGCTTAGCAAGGAAAACAAGCTCAGAGTGGACTATTTTTGATCACAACAACTCAAGTTTAAATTCAAGCTGGATCACATCTCTTGCTACAGATAACAGCGGTAACCTTTGGGCTGGAACATATGGTGGTGGAGTAGCAAAGTTTGATGGAATGGAATGGCTGGTTTTTGATGGATTATCAATTCCATCGGATTATGTTTGGGATGTAGAAGTGGATGAAAAGGGTAACGTTTGGATCGGAGCATTAAGTGACGCACTAGGAACTGGAGGCGGTATTGCAAAATACAATGGTTTCTTTTGGGCACACTATGGTGGAAGTAATGAAAAAGTAGAAAATACAGACTTGCTCGTTAATAGTGTTCGAGCAATAGCATTTGACCTCGAAGGAAATAAGTGGCTTGCAATTGAGAACACGTTGGTAAGTTTTGATGAAGGTTCATCTAAAGTGGAAGCATTTGAACTACCAAATGTTGAAGGTGAAGTACGTGGAGAAATTAAAGATGTCTTAGTTGACGAAAAAGGAAATAAATGGTGCGCTACCAATAAAGGATTGTATAAATTTTTGGTTACCAATGAATGGGTATTCCTACCTACTAATAATACGCCAATGACAAGTAATAATATTCTATCTATTGAAGCAGATTCTTCAGACAAAATTTGGATTGGTTCAAATGGAGGGGCGAAATACTTTGGGAGCCTTATTAGTTTTGAGAATCAAAAATGGTCTGTTTTTCACGCTGGTAATTCAGATATTCCCAACAAAAGAATAATGGATATAGAAATTAATGCTAATGATGAAAAATATTTAGCGACATTAGGTGGGGGGTTAGTGATTTTTGATAATGAACATTGGATACCGCGAAACTATGAGAATTCAAATATACCAAATATGAATTTAGAAGCTGTTGAATTGGATGATAATGACGAGATGTGGGTTGGTTCGAATTATGGTGGCTTGTTAAAATACAATGAGGCGTCATTAGATTTTGAGATTTATAACGAGCAGAACTCAGATATAGATGCTTCTACAATTTTGTCGCTGGCATTTGACTCTAACGGCATATTATGGATTGGTACCTATAGAAGAGGGTTAATAAGGTTTGATGGGCAACATGTAGTTCAATATACGCCTAATAACTCAGGTTTACCTAACGACACGGTATATGAAATCAAGATCGATTCACATCAAAGGAAATGGATTGCTACTTCGAGTGGACTTGTTGTTTTAGATGGAGATAATTGGATTGTTTATAATACTTCAAATTCAGGAATTCCAAACGATAATGTGACAGATATAGTATTCGATGAAAGTACAGCCTGGATAGGAACCGATAAAGGTGTTGCTAATTTTGACGGGAAGAATTGGGTTACATATACAGCCAAAAATTCTGGGTTATCAAATGACCGAGTTCAAGCATTGACTATTAGCTCTCAGCTTCTTTGGGTAGGAACACAGAATGGACTCTCAGTTTTTAATGTTGGCTCCAACCAACTGCAACAATAAAATACTTAGATAATGTTTTTAGTGATTAATTTAGTGTTAAAAAAACAGTATTTTTGAATAGGAGTCCTATAAGCATTTCGAGAATTTTTACTTAAAGGTGGAACCAAATAAGTATTTGGTTTAATTGTTTTTCTCG
>Ga0114899_1001751_pt1 | contig 12318 bp, 21 predicted proteins | sample MalvireepMed_215_FD_83497 | JGI IMG/M metagenome (GOLD analysis project Ga0114899, IMG submission 83497) | Marine viral communities from the Global Malaspina Expedition - Malaspina viral metaG DeepMed_215 | ecosystem: Environmental > Aquatic > Marine > Oceanic | place: Mediterranean Sea... | reverse complement strand
CTCACAACTCATAATGCTCCCGGAATGATTACCCCAACATCTCCGAAGCTTTCGTAGAATCTATCCAAGTCACCTCCAAAATAAAAAAACGTTTGTCCAGTCGGGCCAGTTGCTTTGCTGGCTTCCTTCCCCTGTAAGAGGCTTTCCAAATTAGATGCGTCGAGGAACCCGATGCGCCCCTTGGTAAAGCACATAGCGGTGCAGTGCTTGGCAGCGTTCTGGAACCATCCGGTGTCGGTACTGTTGTTTGTTAGTAATACGCCTCCCTCAATGTTGCCACGTGCATCAGCGTCAATCATCTTTTCTGTGAATAATGTTATCTCTGGGCTGGAGTACGGCGGATTCAGCCAGACGTTGCCGTGCCACGGGTGCGCCAAGCCGTCGTCATCCTTTGTGTAGTATGTCCCCGCCTGTACAATCTTCTGCGCCTCGTCGCATGAAGCAGGGTCAAGGTCAATCTCGCCGCCAAACACCTCGCGTGCTAATGCAATGTACTCTGGCGGCGTGTACCACTCGACTTCGCCGGTGCCAAACGTGCCTCGGGTGCGCGTAAGTATCCTTCTTACTTCCTTATCTACGTTTGACTCGAACTTTTCCTCCGTCTGAGCAGCAAGCTTCTGCGATTGACTGCTGAGGTTTTTGTCTACCCCTAGTTCTGCCATCGTTAGCGGTTTATTGTTAAGGCTCACCAACTGTTCTTTCGCATAGAACTGTTGGTGAGGGTTATCATTTACACGTGAAAAACCTTCTGGGTTGCCTCCCTTGCTTTTATCCATTTTCTGGAGTAGCTCGCCCATTTTCCGCATCGCACGCATACGAATCTTTACAGCATTAGCCTCAAGCTCACGATTATCCGACTGCTTTGCGTACAATTTGATTGCAACGGCCTGATCGTGAACCTCTTTTACCTCGTCTACTGCAGCCGCCTCCTCTAGGGCCTTGACCGCATTGTCGTATAGCGCAAGCTCGTGCATCTAGTGGCTAATCCTTCCCGAATATATTCGAGCGCCACACAGTTATGCGGCGTCCGTGGTTCCGCTCGTGCAGCCTGCTTGCCTGCACGTTATTGGTAGGCGTAATGATGCCAACCCTCCGCCCCCATAGCATAATCGGGCCGAGTGCGCGATTCTCGCGTGTTTGTGGCACGCCAGCCTCCCACAGGTCGTCAGTGGTTAGCTCCGGCCTCGTCTTTGCTAATTGCAGCAGCCTCCCACGGGCATTTCCCCGCCACATTGGATCTGTGCCGCTATCGACTTTGTCTATTGCCTCTGCAAGAACCTCATCAAGCGTTCTCTGGCGTGGTTCCTTGTCTGTCATTTCTACCCTCCTTCAAGAGAAGTCCCTTTTCTCTTGCCCAAATCGGATGCTCACTGATATAAGCGTTGCAGGGATGACAACACGGCACTAAGTTTCCCTCTTCGTGCGCTCGAATTATGCCACCGGCTCTGGCCCTTGTCAATTTCTCATGGACTCCTTCCACTCTCCCGCTACATGCGGGTGATCGCACTGGACATGGACGCCTGCCGTCGCCCACCGCTGCAGCCACGTATGGAGCGCGAACTTCCCGGTAGAATTTCGCCATTTTCTTAGAGCGCTTTCGTATAGGCTTCTTGCGCTTCAGTGGCTTGCTGCGGCGTAACGGCGAGCGTTTCAAAGAGGCTTATACCAAGATGAGAAGACGCCTTCGCCCTTCTTCCGTTGTGGCCCCCGCCGCTTGGCGGTAAACGGTACCAAGCCACCGTCTAACGGGTAGTACCGCTTCTCGGAGCAGCCCCTCTTGCGGCAATAGCCTAAGAGCTTCCTATGTATTTTCTTCTTCGTGCCCAGCTTGTATCCAAGTTCCTCCCATCTCTCTTGCGCCTCCTCCGGCGTCTCCACGACCCAATGATGCGTATGCTTCCTAGCCATCGTTCCCCCTTCTCTTTACTTGACAACGCGAGTACCCTGTGAGGTAGGACGGAGCGGCTTCCAAAAAGGGCACGCTCGTAAAAACCACCTAGAAGCCATCCATAGTCTCGCTAATGATCCGATACGTCGCACGTCCGCCGTCAACGCTACGTGTGAGATACGACGATCTGCTAAGGATCTTCTCCGCCCATAGCGGCGACGTGCTGTGGTAGTCACCGAACTGCGCCGCCGTGACGCCGCCGGATGTCTTAATGAACGCGAGTTCGTCGTTCGTAAGATCTCGTGTCGGTCCCTCGTCCTCGTCCGCCTCAGTGCTGTCATCCTTGGGATACATGTCTACAGCAATGTGCTCCACTTGTTCTACCCCGAAAGCGTTCATCGTGTAACGCAGCGCCATGGGGGAAGCTTTGCCAACATCATTGCTCTTGACAGTTGTGATGCGTTGGTACAGGTAGCCGGGCACAACAACGTCGTCGCCTTCAATGCGTCCAATCACCTCGCTGCACTCCACCCCAATCTCTAGATCCGCTGCTGCGGTGAACATCTGCGATCCGAACAGATGTTTCGAGTCGTTGCGGGGCGTGTGGCCTACCGCCAGCCACGCGCATCCCCAAGGTGCGTCGGTGATGCGGTTCAATGTGTCCATCGTCTTGTTCGCAGCGGCGTCGTCTACGAGGGATGACCCGGCCCGAGACAGAGAGTCTAGTACGACCAGCTCTATATGATTGTTTTCCACGACACGAGATGCGGTGTCGGCTATGTCGATAAGGCTAGAGCCTCTGCCGTGCAGCATCTTCAGTGGATGTTCGCGTTCGTTGCCGAGCGCAACATTCAGTGTTCCGATTCTGCGCTCGAATGATCGCTGTGATCGCTCAAGATTTATATAAAGTACGTTGATTTGTTTCTGTGGTGTCCATAGCCCGGTTGCGCCCGAGTCCAGCGTCATCGCTATAGCGAGCGCAAGCCACGATTTGCCGCTTCCGGGCGGCGCGAAGATTATGGTGCCCGAGTCTTGGATAATGAATGGTGTTAACAGGAATGGTACGGTCTGGGCTGCGGACCCGTATGTCTCTATGAAACTCCGTTGATCCATCCACCTGTCCCATAGCTCCCGACAGAACGTCAGGAGATCGGACTGTGCGTTGGCCTGCGAGTACCCTCGGTGGGGGTTGGCTGCGTGCAGCGCCTTCTGGCTAGAGTTCGCTAGCCGTGTCCGCTCCTCGCGCTTTGATATTGATATGTCATCCTCGTCCAAGATGGTGTTGTTATATATAACGCTGATTGTTGCGTGCCTGTGCGCCCTCTCTACGCGCAGGTTGGTAGCCCTGAATTGCAATTCCCCACGGCCTTCTCCGTGCCCGATAGCCACAGAGGCCGTAACTGACTGGTCGTCAGCTTTCCAATCCATCTCTGTCTCCTTGTGGTTGATGAACCCCGGCCCGCCCGAGACCGTCCGAGCGGTGCATCCACGTGTCTCCCCAGCTACGTGGATTACCGGGGTCACATCCTAATTAGGTGGGACTACCGAACCTTCTGGTCGCAGTAGTTCCCTTCGGCGTCCTGCTTGGTGCAGTAGAAGCCGCCGTACTTCGACACCCGCATGGGATCGTTATGCACCGGACATGCCGGGGCTGCCTCGCCACTTCCTGTGGCCGCTGGCGTCGCCGTTGCCGCAGGCGCTGACTGTGGCGCGGGTCCAAATATACCATCCAGCGCGGCGATGAGCGTAGCGGTATCTTCGGGGGTGCCGAAGTAGTCCATTTCTACGTCCCACCCGTTCACTTTACGGGATAGTTTGAAGTTGTGATCAGACATTTTTCTTGTTGCTCCTAGTCTTAGGGCCTCCTCTACGAGATGCCCTGATTTAATTGGTTCAGTCATGGTCTGGGTACAGGCTGCATAGGTTGGCTAGCAGGCGCATGTGCTCACGCGTCCCTTTGATTTCTTCGTTGAGTACGTCTATTCGACGTTGCACATCCGCTGCCATCGACCTGTTTTCCCGTGCCTCAGCCTCGACTGCCTTGTACTCTGTGTCGGCCTCTAGAAGTTGGATCGCTGTAGCGGATCGTTCATCCGCATTGCGCCCCGGCGGGCTCGCAGTGACGATGGAGCGCCGGACAACGGATTTATGCTCCGCGTCCTTTGCCATCGCCACCGCTTCCGCCAGAGTTTCCGCAGCCTCGAAGCGCTCTTGCACGGCCTCCTTGTAGCTGCTGGCAACCACCTGAAACTTCTTATATATCAGGTAGTAGTCTAGGTGCCCGCTTTCTTCCTCTGCCACTATGCCGTGGACACCACGGTGTCGGGGTGCGAGAGCGCTTGGTTGTCCAGCGTGACCCGCGAAGCCTCAACAGTGGCCTCGTTGGATTTCTCGCCGAAGTCGCTATAGCTGACGCCATCGATCCCTTCGACGATCATGCGCCAGCGTCCAAACTGCTCGCGTACGGCCTTCACTTTGACTGGCACCTGCCAGTGTCCGTTCGTGCCCTTCACGCGCAGCTTGCCCGTTTCCCCTACCAGTTGTCTCGCTTCTTCGTAGTCCATTTTCTATGCCCTCCTTGCGCGTATATGCCATGCGCGCCCCGGCAATTATATGTGACTAGGCGTCAGTTAGCAACTCGTACGCCTCAGCCTTAACCCGCGCCCCTTGGCCCCACATCTGCGAAGCCAGTCGCGCCTGCTGAACTGTGTTCCCTCGGGTTCGGCGCGTCCGTGACCCGTGGTCCACGTACCCGGTCAGCGCGTTCCATAGCGAGTACCGCGTGCGCCCATTGCGAGTCACTTCTTCATTGAGGTAGTTGCTGCGGAAGTTGTCGAGCACTTTTTCGCGTGCTGCGACCACCTTCTCTACGAGATGCCCTGATTTAATTTCAAACACCTTTGGTGGTGCGATGATGTCCTCGATTTCGTTTATCAGTGCATCACTGGCGTGCTCCAACGCACGTGCCTCAGCCCACAGCTTGTACGCTGCCATGCTGGATGTCGTGACTTGGAGGGCGCTGCTTGCTTGCGCCAGCAGCTCCTCACGCTTGCGTGCATTGTGGCGAACCTTGAAGCCGCCACGGTAGTGACGCGAAAGCGCGAACCCCGTGAATATGTTGCTGCACGCGCCACGGATATTCACAGGGTTTGCCGTCCACGAGGTTTTACCGTCGTAGTCGGTACCAAGGAATAGGTAGCTTGTGTATGGCTCGCCGCAGATAGTCTGCGCCCCGTCGGGTATCTCCATGAGTGCGTAGATTGAGATCAACCCACCACGACGCACGGTTCCCGCTGTCGTCCACGCTGCACGCCCGTCCTGCAGTAGTCCCTCGGCGAAGCTGAACAGGTCTGCTGGCTGCGTTGCGTGGTAGTTACGGGAGACTACGCCCAGCGGCTCGCCGTTATCCCTCCTGTACAGCAGCTTCCTGTTCGGAAGCTCACGTCTCCATGGCGGAGTAGTCAGGCCACCCGTTAGCACCTCTGGTGCTTGGATAGTTGACTCACCCACGCGCCAGTCCAAGCGTGCTCGCCTGATCATCTCGTCCGTGCCGATGCCCTGCCCTGCCGGGTAGACTGGGCGCATCTTGACGTGCCATGTATCCGTGTCGGCTGCGTACGCTAGTGTGTCGCTGCCCGTTGTCGTTGTTCCCGTTGTCATTTTACCTGTGCTCCTTTTGTCATTCTTTCTTCGCGTGCAATTTTTTCCCTCGCGTCGATGATGCCGTACTCGATCTGGCGGTGCCAGCTTTCCAGCTTCTCAAGCGATGAGAAGTTTAGCGCCAGCCGGTTGGCCCCACGGCCCTCCTCGAATGAATCTATATACCAGTGCCCCGGTATAAAGGTGGGTGCCATGCCATCAAACACCTGATCGTATACTTCAGCCCGCATTTACTCGCTCCCTTCTTTGCAGTACTTAATTATCTGCTGCCGTTTTTCCTCCGCCCAGTCTGACTTATCGTCTACTAGCCCCCACAGTGCATCGGTACCGCTCATGGCTAGCAGTCCACCGGCTCGCAGGCGCAGCGCGGTCCACTCTGCGGCCACAGGCTCGCGCTGGCCGGGGCACCAAGTGTCTAGCCCCCACATATCCTCCAAATCTTTAGCGAGCCCCTCCTTATCACCCTCGGCCACAGCCTCGATGTACCCGTCGACTGCATCCTGTATAGCCCCCTTAATGGCAGTCACATCCTCAGCGGCGGTGAGGTTGTCCTCAGCGATGAGATCAATGATGCGTGAGTGCCGTTCGCACGTAGCCCATCCGGAGTTATACGCGAAGCCGACTACCTGCCGAGTTAGCTGCTCCTGAAGCTCGTACTTCGCGAGGTCAGTGGTCAGCGGCTCCGATGGCGTGTTGTTCACCACATAGGTGAGCGCGTCATCCAGTAGCTGGCGTGCATGTTGTGCGTAGGCTGTACGCATAACGTCCAGTCGCTCCGGCGGACTTAGGAAGTCGTCCTCCATTTCCCCCAAGAACGGTAGGCACGGCTGCTCGTGCTGCTCTAGCGTTAGTATCTTCTGGCCCATGTATTCCCCTTGTCTGCGTTCCCCTGTTTGATAGGTTATTTTTCTACTGGCTCACCTCCTGTTCTAGCGGCCTTTGCACAGCCCCCATGGTGCCGGTGCCGTCTTCGACGGCCCTGCCCACATGCCCGAAAGGCAAAGCGTTGTGGTTCGGGAACGCATACATCCAGTAAGTGTTGGCGACATCCATCAGTCGTGACTCGCTCGGGTACAATTCGCACGCTTCCATTCCCACACTTCACCAACTAGCCCCGCCACCCATTCAGGTGCCTCGGTTGTTCGCTGTTGTTTCGTCACTGTCGCCCTTCCTAATTGCCACTTGCCGACTGTCACTGCCCAACTACTATATCACAGTCTGTCAAGTCCCCCCTTCAATCTATGATTGGCTTGTTAGTTGCTGCCAACCTATCAATGGCTCGCTTTATGGCGTCACAGTCGGCTGTCGGTGTGCCTTGTTTGTAGTATCCGTAGTTGTTCTTGCCCCCGTTGCGCTCAATCCACCTGCTATCCGGGTCAAGGCGCAGCAGTTCGCGTGTTACGTAGTCGTCTACCATCGTTCCGGTCCTCCCATAAATTGCCTAATTAGTACAGCAACTGCGAGTATCAGCACCGCCGATAAAAACATAGCTAGCCCCCCCTCTGTATGGTCGGCTCCATGGCAGTGGCTACACTCGCATCCGGTAGGCTCGGATACGTCCAGCAGTGCCGCCCACGAGTTGGCATCCAAGCGGTGATCGCCGATTCGGATGTAGTCATCCACGCAGGTGTGCTCCTCTACTGGCGGGTGCTCACCGTTAAGCGCTGCCCGTAGCTCGCCATCGCTGGCACCCTCATGCCCGATGCTGCGTAGCCCAGCGTCGAGCGCTGCTTCGCACGTTTCGCACATTCTATCCATTTTCTTTTGCCTCCTCGTATGCCGCGTAGCACTCGCCAGTGACGATGTCTACATCCGATGTAATTTCAGAGAGCGCGTTCATGATGTCTGTATACGCTTCTGCCTCCTTGTATGCGCTAGACTCATCCGGTGGATCCATAGACGGGTACCACTCGGCAAATTTGAGCATGGCCGCTTCTGCTTGTGCGATTGACACCGCAATAGCATCAGGCAGCACGCGCTCGCAGTGCGCTACGTTTTCCTCGTTGTCGTACATTGGTTAGCTCCCTAGTTTGAACGCTGGCGGATTGTTGATCTCGGATAGCTGCAATCGCTCCGAGTGATGGCCCAATACATGCACCGAGTTGATACCCACGTGCTGCCAGCGTTTTGCGAATTCGTCAACGTCTAGCTGCTCGATTGCGTAGAGGACAGCCTCGATTGACGAGTAGCCCTTTGCACATACCAGATCGCCGTCCTCTGGTGCAGTGCTGATTATGAGCGTCACTTCCTCAATCACTGTGTTGGTGTTGTTGAGCGCTAGCGCTCGCTTGCTCTTGTTTTTCATTGTTTCCCTCCAATTTTGCGCCTTTGTTTGGTGGTGCTATTCGACTACGCGCTTGCCCGCCTTTCTTAGTTCCTTTTTTATCTTGGTGTCGAAGAATGTTATGTTGCCGCGTGTACCGGTGAAGCAGTAGCCGCACTCGGCGCAGTCTGGACTCTTGCCAGTCTGCTCCATGCATACCGGAAACTTGGCACCGTCGAACCGTGGTTCCTTTATGATCCTAGCCGTATCTGTTCCGACTTCAACGTCCGCTATGGTAGCCACGCGCCATCCAGCGGGAGGGTCGATCATGGTCGGATCGCAGCTAGCGAATAACTGAACGTTCGGCAGCGCCGCCAGCTTTTCGAGGTCTGGTATCAGGTCGGAGTAGGCGCGTCCGTTATCAGTCGCCCACGAACGCGTATATGCCCATGCTTGTACGTCCGGTCTAGCCTCAAGCGCGAACCGCCACGCGTGGATGTAGGTTCGCGTGTCGAAGTCGCCGCCCACATGTATGCGGAGCGGTATCGGTTTGCCATCCTTTCGAGGTTTCGGCAGTTCAGGGATCGCGTCTGTTGAATTGCGGTCCCACGCTGTTTTGGTGTCCTTCCACCGCTTATATGGAACCTGAGCCAAGCAGTTTGGGGTACACCATTCACTCTTACCCGGACACGTAGCGCCCGGAGTCCGCGAGTACGTGATCACTTTGCCAGTCTTGGAGTTGCCCCTTGCTACGCCTTTCTTTCTGCGGTTCAGCTTGGGGTTCGTGCTCGCGAGCGTTGGCGCTGTTGTCGCTGTTGCCATTTGGTTAGCTCCTAACTGTCGCTGCTAATGTTTTCTATGTCTTTGATCAGACCGTCCAGCTTCGCTATGTCTAGCTCGCCTGAGCGGTACAAGTCCATCGCGTGTGGTCCCCGGAACAGATCCCGCTCCTTAGATGGTAGCCACCTCATCGCCCACTCACGGAACGTTGCAAACGGTTCGGCGACCTTCGATCCACCTGCTATGTCCCTAGCTAGCGAGCGCGCAGCGTTGCGCAGCAATGGATCGCCCATGATCGTATTTACGACACGTTCAGTCGCAGCGGTTCCCCATGGGCCACCGTACGTGTCCGCTCGTGTGTCTATGGTTTCCCAATTCTCAGCCATTTTCGCGCTCCTTTCGGCGGTCGATGTATCTGTGCGTCGACTACCTCGACCAATTCGAGGACCAATTCGTCCGCTTGCCCTCCTCTCTCATCTTGATCGCTATTCTTGCTTCTTCCTGCCTTTGTCGGTGCTTCTCCCAGCGCTCCGCCATGCGTCTCCCGTCCTCTATTCCGTCCATATATGCATGGATGCGGTAGTACAGTTCGCGCATATTCTCGCCTCTAGCTATGGGCCTCTCGCCGCTGCCCGACCTCGTCCGGATGGCGAGTGTATGGGAGCCGGGTCGAGGCTCGTAAAAGTACGCGTTGGGACTGCCCTCTAGTCCGCATAGCCTGTTTAGTAGCCCTATCGCGCGTTCTATGTTCTCGCTATTGATCCTGTATGCCATCGCTTGCCCTCCTCAATTATCCATGGCCCATTGCCACGGTTCGTTATCATATCACAGTCTGTCAAGTCGCCAGTTCAATCGTAGTTGGTTTTGTGCTCCTTACTAGCTGAAGTTCAGCGTTAGCAGTCGCTCAAGAGCGGTATCGCTGCCGCGCTGGAGTGAAATCACCAACGCGTCCGCTCGCTCGCTCGTGGCCTTGGTGGTTTTTTTGGTGGTTTTTTTGGCCGCCTTGGGCTTTCGGTAGGCCGAATTTACTGGCTCAATATGCGCCAGCACACCCGTAGCCTTCTTGGCTGCCCTCTTGGCTGCCTTTTTCGGTGCCTTTTTCGGTGCCTTTTTCGGTGTCTTTTTCTTAGCTGCTACCGCGTCCACGCCTGCCTTGACCAATTTCTCGGTCAGTCTGTCGATCTCCACTTTCTGCAAGTGGTTATTTTGGTGCAGGATGTTATTTTCCTTGACTACCTCCGCAAATTCGTCTCTCATCTTGATCGCTTTCGCTTCAATCTTCGCGTGGTCCGCTTTAGCTTCAGCCTCGATCACCTTGAGTCTTGCGATCTCAGCGTGCAATTCTGCTCGTGTCGCCATTGTTCAATCCTTCCGCTAACCTGCGGTTAGCTATAAGCAAAGCAATTCGCCTTACTGGCTGTCCGCTGACTTGGATCCTTAGCTCGTGCAGATGCTCGTCGGAATCCATCCATGCCAGATTGCATAGTTATCCCTAGCGATGGCTAGATCGTGCTCCATGCGCTCTACTTCGTAAGGCTCGTACCAATCCGTGTCGACCTCCTCAGCTTGGGCGATGATCTCATCCAATATCCGTCCGACTCGCTCGCTGATGAGGTATGCCATGCCCGCATTTATGTCTATGCTCTCGGTGGATATAGCATTAGCTAAATCCGCTCTGCTGTTGGCTATATAGGTCGAGTTTTCATGATCGACCATGTAGATCCCCGTGCTCGCCATTGTTATAAATCCTTCGCTAAATTCGTGTTTGTTTTGTTGTCGCTGAAGTTGTCAGCAAACAGCCAGTAAATCGCATTACTTGTTTTTGGTTACAACCGTGTCTAAAGGGTCAGACGCTTCAATGTACCTGCAATACAGCACATCTAGACCTCCCCATACGCACTGTCACTAGCGTACGGCTCGTCGAATCATGGTCGCTCGCATGCAAATGCGAGCGAACACCCACGGTTACCCGTTTGTTGGATTTGCCCATTTTCCTGTGCAACACTTCCTAAAGACCGCACCAACAAGCGCCGATCAGTCTAAATGTCGAGGTACAGCCACATTCCGGACTCTCGTCGCGGTGACTGAATTGCCGACGGGCCTTGCCCGTTCTCGCTTTATTTATACCGTGTATCCTTTACTATTCATGGTCATATTCATTAGTTGAATATTTGACCGTGACAACAGATTAGCGCGGCTCTTGCCACTTGTCAACTACCCATTAGCGGTTATCGAGTACAAATGTAATAACAATTCGGGCCAAATTGCTAAAAACCCGCGCCACCATTGGGAAAATCGGTTCCAAACTTTTTCTAAATTAGTTGAAAATTGGTCGCAAACGTTATAAATATGGTGATTCACTGGTGATTTTGGACATGGGCGGCCCTGACTTATCTACTTCTCACCTATACGACATAGAGAAAGGGTGAAGGCGTGGCGTCTGGCGTGTTGTCGATGCTGCTCCTTAATAGAGAGCATAGCGAGCGGGCCTGATCATCGTCTGAGGCTCGCCGATCATGGACGGCTGATCGCGCGGAGGGAATAGAGACTCGCACCCAGCCTTCGGCTGGGCAGGGTCATCACATCCCCACCCGGCCTTCGGCCGGGCCGCCACCTCGATTGCAGCGACCCGACCTTCGGTCGGGGTGGAGGTGGGCCGTAGGCCCCATGCGTAGGTATGGGAGGGGCTACTCAGCGACGAATGTTCGTAAAGCCGCTTCCCATATACGTTATAAGCTTGACATGATGTAAGCGAACGTTTATATACATGTTATGTCACATGATATTGACGAGATGGTTGCGTTGCTTGATCCCGACAGGGACTATGGCGAACGTACGTTCGACGACGTGGTGAAAGGAGTACGCGATGGCAGTATTGCAGCATCGCCGGGGCACCCGGTGCCCTTGTTGCGAGTAGATGGGATATCGGTAAAGGGGAGTGGGGCTCCTCTGGCCTTGGTGAACGCGCCGAAGCAGCGCCCGTGGTTAGCTAAATTCGAGGAACGGGCGAGTACCGACTTCGATGCGGTGTACCAATCGCTGCTTACGAGCGCCATCAACGGCGAGGTTAAGGCCCAGATGTATTTCCTTGACCGCTTATTGGGTAAACCACGCGAATCGCGGGATGCTGGTAACTCCGAGATGCTGAGTGCGTTTATAGGGGCACTGGCAGGAACCCGTATGGTGGATATAGAGCAACCAGAACCTGTGCCTGAACTACGAATCATAGATCCGCTTGAGTAAATACGAGCGTCCCTACGTGTGGGACTTACTTACAGAGATGGGGCCAGATGGATACACACCCTTCCCGTGGCAAGCGGAACACATTCATGCGCGTCCTGAAAAGCGTATCGTTGCCGCTTGCGGTCGCCGTTCGGGTAAGTCGACAGCTATCGTGGCCGAAGCGTGGCGGGAACTAACTAAACCGCCGACCCCGGTGGGTGGGGTAGAACATAGGCCGCTTGTTTATATCGTTGCACCGAACTACGAATTAACAATGCGGGTATGGGAGCCGTTTGTGCGCTCCTGTATCGCCGACCCCCAGAGCTTCAATTCGCCACCGCTATCCGATCTTGTGACGACCTACAATAAGGAACGTCGCCTGATTGAGCTAAAGAACGGTGCGCGTATCCAAGCGAAGTCCGCCGACAACGAGGTGTCGTTGCAGGGCGACCGTGTGACCGCCGCCATTGTTGACGAGGCCCACGACGTACCTGATTCGGCCCGT
>Ga0114899_1001749_pt1 | contig 12322 bp, 9 predicted proteins | sample MalvireepMed_215_FD_83497 | JGI IMG/M metagenome (GOLD analysis project Ga0114899, IMG submission 83497) | Marine viral communities from the Global Malaspina Expedition - Malaspina viral metaG DeepMed_215 | ecosystem: Environmental > Aquatic > Marine > Oceanic | place: Mediterranean Sea... | reverse complement strand
GTTACAAGGTGAACCTGATGTCGTTCAATTGACGGGGATTGTCAGTCAGGTCTTACAAGAAACGGAGGTTATCAGTCAATCTAATCAAGAGATGCTAGGTAGTCTCAAGACAATGGAAAAAGAAGTTGAACAACTCAGAGCAGGCGTTGAATCATTGACCGAAACAGCTTACACCGATCAATTGACCAACATTGCTAATCGAAGAGCTTTCGATCAAAAAATTGAAGCCTTATTTGAAGAAATTGAAACGAGTTGTTTTAGTTTATTATTAATGGATATCGATCATTTCAAGGCATTTAATGATACACACGGACACGCCGTGGGTGATAAAGTTTTAATTTACGTTGCTAATCTATTAAAAAAAGGCGTAGTAGGCAAAGGTTTGGCCGCGCGCTATGGTGGAGAGGAATTTGTGGTTCTATTACCAGAGTTCGATAATTCAATGGCTGTAGAAATGGCTGAATCATTGCGCATGATTATTTCTGAAAGAAATTTAACTTCAGCAAAAACCAAAGAAAAAATGGGCAATATTACTATTTCTGTTGGTGTTGCCACTGCCACTAAAGATGACAACTCAAAATCATTAACTGAAAGAGCTGACAAAGCCATGTACTCAGCAAAAAGCGATGGACGTAATCGTGTTGCTAATGAGAGCGATCTATTATTATTGTAACTAGATTTATTAATTCAACTAATTGACGCTTAATGCTCCCCTGGCTTGTAAGATCCATTTATCTCTATCTAAAGGGCTAACCCCTCTATACTCTACCGTTCGCCCATTGTTTAGACTACAAACTTCATAACTTGATAACTGAGTCGAAATTTTCGCTTTTCCGCCACTAATTGAAGCCAATTGAATTGAATAATCCATCGATGTGGCTGCAGGTAATTTTCCTCTCAATTTAAAAATGTCACCGACTATTTCAGGGCTATCAAAATCACCCCTCATTTTTGTTATATCGCTAGTAATGCTGCCTAACAAATCTAATGAAGCCGAAATTGTAAAACTTAAAATAGGCTCTAATAGGTTAGTATCTGTCTCAACTAAACCATTCATGATTGCCATCGGTGTTGCGATAATATAATCCCCAGGACGCGTGTGAATATTGTGGTCCTCTCCTTCCACTAGAGTCAATTTCAAATCCGTCACTTGCCAACCTTTGATTCCTTGGCTTAATGCTTGGTTTATAGTCGCCTCTATTTCATTTTGATATTTAGCGGCTATGTCGTTAACGCTAACTTGAGAGGTATAAACGACCCCACTCCCCCTTTCTCCAGGTTCGATTCTTAATTTCAAAATTGCCCAGCATGGTTTAGGCATCCAGTAGCGCTCGAAACCAAAGCCATTTTTAGCTGGTGTTTCTTTATAAATAATTGAGGGCTTTGAAAATTTTGCACCGAGAGAAAATCGCTCTTGTAAAATCGCCTGCAAAACTTCTATCTGGATCTTACCGCTGATCTTGATATGCAATTCTCTCAGTTGTGATAACCATTCGAGTGATAACAATGGATCTTCTTCAGATAACTCTTTTAAAGCTTGAGCCAACTGAGAAAACTCACTCTCAATATTTGGTTTTACTTGTACTGTTAATAAAGGTGCAGACAAACTATAGACTGAAGAAACACCTTGTTGCTCACCGTAGATATCTCCAACTTGCGCATAATCCAACCCACTAACCACACCTATATCGCCGGCAGAAAGCTGGTTAATGTCAATATACTTTCCTCGTTGTACTCTTTTTAGCTGGCTGACTTTGTCTTGTTTTGAGCGAGTGGCATTATTAATAATATCCCGCGCTTTCATACTACCTTTAAATACTCGAAAATGAGCTAATTTGCCTAATGTTTTATCAAATTCTATTTTAAAAACCACCGCTGACAGTTCAAGTTGCTCTTCCATTTTTGCTGAAGGTAAATAAGAGATCATGGCATCCATTAATTGCTTAATACCGATAGCATTTTTAGCAACGCCTAAAAATACAGGTACACGCTCATTTGAGGCTGTAGCCCTCATTAGAAGTTGTTCAAGTTTGGTAAACTCAACCTGTTCACCTTCTAAAAACGACTCCAGCATATCATCGTCAAGCTCAACAAGAGCCTCAACTATCTCAGTGAAAAAATCGTTTTCGGCGTTTTGTAGATAGTTAGTTTCATTCCAACTATGATTAAGTTCAGCATTTGATTGAGCCTGATTTGAACAGCTCTGCATTAACAAACAACCGTCCTTTAGTTCTGAGCTAATTTCTGCCATCACACGTTCTACATCAGCGCCAACGCGATCGATTTTATTGATAAAAATAATCGTTGGTATTTTTAAACTAGTCAATGCTTGAAATATACTGATGGTATGTCCTTGAACGCCCTCTACAGCACTGACCACCAGTACTGCACCATCTAATGCGAGTAATGCTCTTTCAACTTCAGCACAAAAATCAATATGCCCGGGCGTGTCAATTAAATTAATCTGAGTATCATTCCAACTTAAGCTATCAGTAGCCAAACGTATAGAAATACCCCGCTCTCGTTCAATGCTCAAAGAATCGGTTGCAGTAGTGCCCTTATCGACGCTGCCTGCTTCACGTAACATACCGGCGGCATACAACATTTGCTCAGTTGTGGTGGTTTTACCAGCGTCCACATGAGCGACAATGGCGATGTTTCGAATAGGCTTTTTCATTCAATCGAGTTCTGTTTGCTAGGAGGCAAGTGGAAAATTGTTCCGATTATATACCGCTTGAAGCTAGAATGAGGAGCCTAACACAATTATATTTAAACGCTTGCAAAATAGCTTATCTCAACTGATTTCATCTTAACCTGTCTCATCCTAATAATGGTCTATAATCTTAGTATCGAATCGAATAATACAGAATAGTGAGGCAGTTCAATGGCTAAACCTGAGATGTTTTCAACCGATAAAATATTGCTAATGCTTTGTGATTCTGTAGTGGATGTATTGAATACGGCGAGTGATAGCGGAATAAGCTTTTCGCCTATGGTTCAAAAGATTAACAAAACTAGCCTCAGCCCAGATCTCGGCTGTTTTGTGTTGTTTGATGGCGGCTTTTCTGGGCTTGTGATCACCAATTTCAGCGCTGACGCGGCGGTAGAGATCTATCAAAATTATATGCTTAAAATGGGCATGCCAGCCGATGAGCTCTCCTCTCGCCATACATCGGATGATGTCGGTGATGTTATGGCAGAATTAATGAACCAGATCCTAGGTAGTTTCATTAAAAATGTCAGCGAACAATTGCAGACCTCCTTACTGCAAAACCAACCTAAAATGTTAACGATCAATAAACAAGTTGTCGTTTCAATTGGTGCCAGCTTAGACAGACCTCAAATGCGGAAAGTTTCTTTCTTCACCAAAAGTCATCATATCTTCTACCTTGAATTTGCCATGGATAAAACGGAATTTCTTAAGCTAGCCGATTTTGATATTGATGAAGACCTCGATCCTGATTCAATCATTAACGACATTGCCAACAGCCAAAAAAATGAAGCACAAAGTGCGAAGTCAGCCTCTAACGACGCTGATGACATATTGAACGAGTTAGATATTTAATGAGCATTCAAGAAATCCCCCTTTCGAACAAGCAAAAGAAAAAACTTTTAAAAGCAATTGAACTTGAGGAAGTATTATTTGAGGATGATAACGGTGATCTAGTCGTGAATGTGGAGGCTTACCTAAGCATTAAAAATACATTTAAGATAGACCCTATCGAATCAATCGTTGGAGATCAAATACTCAACTTTAAAGCTGAGTATTTTGTTTTCAATTAAACTAATAAGTTATTTTTTTGCTAGTGTCTCATCAATATAATTATTGACTGCTTGTTCCAGCAAGTTGAGCGGCATAGAACCATTACCAATAACTGCTTGATGAAAATCTTTAATATCGTAAAGAGCTTCCAACTGAGTTTCAGCCAACTCGCGCAACTCTAATATTTTTAGCATCCCAGTCATATAAGCGGTTGCTTGACCAGGGTAAACGCTATACCTAGCGATTGAACCAGGGTTGCCGATATTTTCCTGTGAAAAGTTTTGTGCTTGAAGATAAGTCCAGCCTTTGCTGTGGATCCCTGTATCAATCACTAACCTTGACGCACGCATCGCTTCAAATTGAAGTCTACCAATATCGCCATAAATATCATCTTGATACCAATTTAAATCCTTGGCTAATCGCTCGGCGTATAAACCCCACCCCTCGATAAATGAAGTAAAATGAACCTCTCTTCTAAAGCGTGGTAACTCAAGTTCTTAAGCCAATGCTATTTGCATATGATGGCCCGGAACGGCTTCATGATAAGCAAGTGTAGGCATTGTAAAGTAGGATAAATCACTCACCGAAGAAGCATAAAAGGCCCCTGGTCTTGAACCGTCTTCAGAACCGCCAATATAATATCCACCGGAGCTTCCGCCGATCACCACTACTTGTTGTTGTGGTATTTGTGAAAACGCCTGTGGCAATTTTGTGTAGGCTTGCTCAATAATATTCTCATAAAATGCCACCGCCTCTGCACCAGAAATAATGCCGCCATCATTGCTCGCTCGTGACAATAACTGTTCAATTGTTTCATTTTCTGGATAACCAAGTTGAACAAATAGATCTCGCATTTCTGAGTGAATTCGCTCTAACTCTTGTAACCCTAAAAGATGGACCTCATCTGCGGTCATATCGCTTGACGTAAAATACCTTAGAGTAAAATCATAGAACTCTTGTCCACCTTCAAATTGACCAAAGCCGATATTTTGTGGCGCTAGTGACGACAACTCGCTCATCTTTTGTGAAAGTGATTGGTAAGCAGGAATAACGCGCTGTTCGATTATTAATTTTAAAACCGCTTTAAATTCATCTTTTTCATCAGTAGTTATATTGTCTAATTGATCTATTTCCTGAACAAAATATTGATAATAAGAAGTACTAGTAGTTGGAGTGGCCGCCATGTTTGCTACTTGTCCCTGCGAATAATTAAGTGTAATTGCAGGTTCAATTATCCCAACTGATTGTCTAGCGTTAAGTAGTTCCTCTATTTGCTCAAAGCGTCGACCAATTTGATTCAACAGGTCTAAATAGATCTGAGCGTCATTTGCACTGGTGATCTGTAATACTTCAGTAAATAATGATTCGGTTGCGCCGGGCCACCCAAAAAAACTATAAGTTGCAGGATACTCAAAGTTTCGATAACCAGCCCATTCAACTTCAAACTCTAAATAGGATTGATAAACATCATAAGAAAGCTGGTCGTCGCTGGACAGTTGACTTCTATCATAGCTATTTAAGCTCTGTAAAATTCGACTTTTAACCGCGACTAATTGAAAATAAAACTCATCAGAAATATTTTTTAATTGATAATTAGCAATATCAAACTCTGCTGTTCTACCACTAGCTAAAATAGATTCGTGATTGTTTTCTTCGATAATTTTGAATGACTCATCGAAAAATTCTAGTAAGGTTAAGCCCTCTAATCGACTATCAACTTCTTCTAATAAACTATTGGTATTTTGTAGCTGGTAATCTAAAACCTCAGCTAAGTTGATAGAAAGTTCTTCATCTACTAGATTAGCTTCGGATTCAGGACTACTTGAGCCTGCACAACCAACCAAAAGGGATAAAACAAAAGTAATCAATAATGAGTTTCTCATCATTAGACACCTAAAGTTAAATAGTGATCTAATAATGTTAGCATAATTAATATCGGAGGTTAGTAATCAAACTCTTAACATTGTTATGATTTGTAAAAATAATTTGCAATCTTTCGATTAATTATTCTGAAGCAGGAAGCGATAATTGCAAACCAGGGTTATGTTGCATCCGCTGTTTGCAATCTTTCATTGCTGATTTAAAAAAGCCCCTGAGATGTTTTTTCAAATGTTTGCTCGCTATTTTTCGATCAATGTCTTTCAACTGACAAAAAATAGCCAGCGCATAAGTAACTTCTTCATCACTCAAAAATACTTGCCGTACCGGGCTTTGTCCACCGCCGCAGCCGCCACATCCACCATTTCGCTGAACCACAGCACTATTGGCGAACATTAAGCCAAACCCCATAAATATACCGGTTAGCTCACCAGCCATTGCCAAATATTCCTGTCCTCCTGGAGGTGGCTTTTTTGAAGTACAAGCAAGATGGTAAGACAAGCCGTGAGCAAAATGAGCGATTATGCCTTCAGGGCTTTTTAGCTGTTGCGGGTGATAAGTAAACGAGATGCTATTATCAGGTGTCGGTTGTGGCATAGTGCTTATTGGCATTTCACTCTGTTCCATTGAGTCAGGAATAAAGCTCGCCTGTGCATTTTTACCACGTAGCGCACCATTAATTTGAATCGGCTGTTGCTCTGGAATTTGATCATTGGGAACTGTTTGGTCAAATAAACGGGTCGGCCAATGGGCCATACCAGCATATTGTTTAACCTGGTCAAATATTAGGTTAGCCATGCCATCGGCAGATGTTTCTTTTCCTGGAAAATGCTTATTATCAGGAATTACTAGTGTCGTTTCCTCGAAGAAGACATTTTTATCGAATTGTTCAAATGTCCAGACATAACAATTGAAAATCCACTCAATTATGTCTTCGTCTAGTAAAATGTTGTTTCGGTTGAAAAGGTTAAGCATGTTTTAGGCGGCAATGACAGTGGCTAGAAAGCACAATATTACTACAAGTAAAAACTAAGTCTATATTAATAGCGGCATTTATAGTTACGATTTAAGCGGCACGAAATAATGACTATACGCGATAGAGTATAAATTCAGAACCATTGATATCTAATGGCAGCGCAAAGTTTAGTTTGATTTTTGATTAGCACAGTAAGAACAATTATTTCACATCGTGCATAGATAGAAACCCAGAAAAATCTTTGAGCAAATCAGGCCAATTTCTCAGTATATCTTTTTGCCCAACTTGGTCTGCTTGTAAAAAGTAAACCACATACTGGCAGGCCGATAAGTATGGGATCCCCCACCCTTTTTCTTTGAGTTGCTTAATCTTTTCCAACGCTAGAGTTGTCATCTTTTGTTGCGCCAAATTATCCTCTAGTTGATTATAAACTAATCCACTAAATACCATCGCTTCGACTTGCTCAATTGGGTTCTTGTTTTTAGTATTAATAACGTCACTAAAAAACTGCAATGCTTGCTGATGATCATTTTGGTAATAATGCGAGATCCCCCGCCATAAATCCATATAGCTAGGACTCATGTTTCTGTCAGTATCTTGTTGGTTGAGGTTTTGATCGATTTGATTATTCACAAAAGAAATTAACTTATTTCTATGATTTGAGTACAGGTAGAAATTAACCGTCGAAAGAAAAGTGATTGCTTTATTAGGCGCAAAGTTTTGTGCTTCAGTTAAGAAGCGTTCAGCATTTTTCATATCTCCTTGCTGTAAATAAGAAAAGGCCAATGCTATCCGAGATTCTATTTGATCAGGCTCTTTTTTATTCGCTTTTAGCGCCCATTTGAGCCCATCGTTTTTTTGATAATTAAATGCCCATCGAGATAACTCCAACTCTAATTGTGCGGAACTGTCGTCATTGTCGCTCGCTTGCTGCAGTATTTCAGTGCCATTTTTATAGTCACCACTGCGTAAAAGATTACGAGCATAAAAACGATTCAGCGTTGGGTTTAATGGGTCAAGCTTTCTTCCTTCATCTAACCATCGTCTTGCTACATTGAGCTCGCCTTTACTTTGGAAGGCGTTACCAAGCCACAACCTAGCTCTAGCATTATTAGGAGACTGCTCCGCCACATTTTTTAGCGCGCTTATCGCGAGATCCAGCTCGTTAACCGTAAGGTAATACAGGCCCCAGATTTCCTGTGTTAATAATTGATTATCGGGCTCTAGCTCTGCTGTAGTTATCAGTTGTTTAGCTTGATCGATCAAAGGTTGAATTTCCCCAGCCGTATAGACCGACTTGATAAGATAGGCTTCGGCCAGTGCTAATAAATAACGACTTTTATTTCCATGCTCTGTGATAAGTTGTCGAAATGATCCAATGGCGCTTTCTATACCTGCATTGGTACGTTTCTTAAGCTGAAAATGGCCTAACCAAAATAAGTCATTGGCATTAATATTATTGCTCAAACTAGAGCGCGCTTTCACGGGTTCAATAGTGATAACTTTCGACAGCCCTTGAGTTACTTGTTTTGCTATTTTTTCTTGCAAGCTAATTATTTCAGTCATTTCATCTGAAAAATCCAGCGATACCAATTGATTAAGTGTGTGAGAATCAATCAATTGAACACTAACTTTTACGCTATCGTCATATCGGCGAATGCTTCCCTGAAGTAAATACCGAACAGTGAGTTGATCAGCAATAAGTCGTAATGACTGCTCGCTACCTTTAAAAGCAAAAGAAGATGTTCTTGCCGTTACTTTTAAGTGGGTTTGTTGGGAAAAAGTATTAATGAGTTCCTCTGTTAGACCGTCGGCAAAATAGTCATTATTTTTACCTCCTGACAAATTCAGTAAAGGTAAAACGGCCAACGAAGGGGGTGATTCAATTGTCTCGGTTTTTAGCGGCTCAAGATCATTATTATTGTTGTAAACAAAATAAAAGAAAATTCCGAAGACAATTGTAAGAGCCGCAGTCAATAAACTTAATTTGCCCAGCCTACTAACAGCCGGTTTCGGATCTACAATTATTTTTACATCAGCAATAAATCGATAACCAATTTTTGGAATGGTTTCTATGTAAGATGGATTTTTACTGGTATCGCCTAACGCCTTTCGTAGTTTCACCACAACGTTGACAATTGCATCATCAGAAACGCTTGTTCCTTGCCAAACTTGTGTCGCTATTTCGTCCTTACTCAGAACTTGATTGGAATTTTTGGCAAAGAAAAGCAAAAGAGCCATCACTCTAAATTGAACCGTTTTTTCTGAGCCTTCTTGGCTTAGTCGACAAAGCTTTTCATCGACTGTCCAAGCTCCAATTCTTAGCATAGGTCTGGTTTTTCTGCATAAATTGACTTCTGTTGACTACAGTTTATAGCTATATCAAACAATTTCAAGGTTAAAAACTTCAGGGTAAGCCTTTGATTAGTAACGAGATGTATTTTGGTTGGCAAAAAAATGTGACAAGTACGTGGAATATTTTGATGTTTTGTTACCTTGGCCCCAGCAAGTAAACACGACTCAACTAATTAAACTCACTGGAGAAAACTGAATGAAAAAACAATTAGCCGCATTATTACTTACAGGCCTAACACTACCCACAGTCTATGCATCATCAGAAAATGGTACTGCATGGTCGCCAGACAATCAGCATTTTGCGCTTCACTCCAACAAAGAAGGAGGTAGCCATTTATTTTTGGTCAACGCTAAAACGAGTCAATGGCAACAACTCACCCATGAGGGGTTCAGCCGCTACCCAACTTGGTCTGCTGACGGAAAAACCATGGTGTTTATGAGTTGGCAAGATAGTGACAAAGGTTTTTCTTCCTACATAATGAATATGGATAAAAAATCCATTCGCCGTGTCACGCAAGACGAGAGAGTTCATTTGGGTCCATCAATATCTCCAGATGGTAAGAAAATAGCCTATTGCATTGGCGGCGAGAGACCAGAAATTTGGACGGTAAATATCGATGGCAGCGACAATAAAAAAGTTACTAATGACTCTCAAAGCGGGTGCTGGCCTAAGTGGTTGCCAGATAATGAAACTTTAGTATTTGGCGCACCCAGCTTAGAAGATTCGAATGATTTTGAAATCGCAAAATTTAATATTAAAACCGGGGAATACGCCTATATATTTGAATCAAAGGGAAATGATTGGGGTGCTGTTTATAGTAAAAGCGATAACAGAATATACTTTAACTCACTCAAAGATAGCGCCAACAAAGATATGATGAAAGGACAGTGGGATATTTTCAGTATGACCTTGGAAGGAAATGACCTGCGAAAAGAAGCCGAAAACAGCGCCTTTGACAGTACAATTAGTATTTCTAACGATGGCCAATATTTTTCATACGCTGTTATACAAGACAAGGAGCACAAAGTACGAGCACGCAATGCAAAAAGCAAATCGATCAAAAATTACTAATCACGGTCTTTTTAATCGATAAGCAGATTAGTTAGTTTTGGCTTTGCTTTAATTTTGATGGATTTTAGATTTTAATCAATACCTACAAAATTATCAAAGTCAAAACTTCTCAAATAAATTAAGAAGATTCTTACGGAATTCGCCAAGCACCACTTAACAGGAAAAGTATGAATATGCACGTTTATTTCCCTAAACCATTTTCTCAACTTCACACGTTGAGCCGCGTCAGTAAATTACTTTCACTAATATTATTCGTATCTATTTGTACTAACGTTAACTCAAAAAACATTCCAAAGGTTGCTGAAGTATTCAAAGTTGATGATTCAATTATTCTTTATGCCTCAGAAAAAGATTCAGGAAAGCGAGGTGGATTGGAAATATTTACCATAGACTCTTCAGGTAAGAATCAGCGGAAATTGATCCCTTTAACCGTTCGTGGACGCGGTGAATATGACCCACATATCTCTCCAGATGGCCGATCGATATCATATACAACCTACCGATATGGAGGTTATAAAGTAGCAACTCAATCTCTTATAACTAACAAAGTTGAAAGAGCAACAAAAACACCACATTATGCTTACGACGGAGCATACTCCCCCGATGGAAAAAAACTAGTATTTAATCGAGTCGATACCGCGCGGTCTCCTTGGTTTAGAGGCCCTTCTGAACTATTTATTCTAGACATTGATAGTGGTAAACAAAGTCGATTGACCAAAACAGGCCAGTGGAATGTACACCAGTCCTTTTCGCCTGACGGATCACAGGTAGTTTTTGCTTCTCGCCAATCAAATGGCGATTACCAAATCGCGTTGATTGACTCCGATGGTGGTGAAATCAAACTGATAACCAATCCAGATAGAATGGAGTTCGCACCTTCTTATTCACCCGATGGAAAATACATCGCCTTTCTCGCGATTGTTGATGAGTCGATCGAAGTATTTGTAAAACCAGTTAAGGGAGGTGACGAGCGACAACTGACCGATAATGCTAAATCAGAAAGAAAAGAAAGTTGGGGGGACGACAATCAGATTATGTGGAAGTACAAAACGAGTTGGTCGCCAGATGAAAGTAAAATTGCCTTCGCTTCAAGTATGGAAGGAGACTATGATATCTACGTTGTTGATGTGGCAACTAAACAATTAGCAAGACTGACAGAGTCCAAAGAACTAGATATTGGGCCCACTTGGGTTAAACGACTAGCTCGATAAAATAAGTGAGGTTCTGCCGAAATTAATATCTCGCTTTAGTTACGTTTTGTTAGAGTGAAATAATCGATTCTACTGCAGGTTCAATCACTAACTTTATTTCATCAAGAGTTTTATCGCTGCGAGCCATGGATGCCGCTCCATGGATAATGGTAGTGGTATACAGCGTAGCTAAAGTGACATTAAGCGATAAAGGTAAATGACCCAACTGCTTTTCATTTTCAAAAAACGCTTCTAAATGTTCATCGGTAAAACTTTGGATGCTACGAATCGCCTCTACAGCGCTCTTTGGCATGCAATCGCTAGCAGCTTCACTTGCGCACAGAGAAACAAAACAACCGCTAGGTAATTGTGGATCACATTGAGTCTCTATCACCGCCAAAAGAAAATCACTCAATCGTTGCTTAACGGTCTTATCTTTCGCCTGTAATTTGGCAAAGTTCGGCAAAGCATAAGTTTGAGTGTAATAATCTGTCGCGCTGATAAATAGTTGTTCCTTGTTGCCAAAGGCACTATACAAGCTCGGTTTATTGATCCCCATACTATCGGTTAAATCTGTCAAAGACGCGCCGACAAAGCCTTTCTGCCAAAAAGTAAACATCGCATTTTGTAGTGCCTTCTCGGCTTCAAATTCTCTTTTTCGTCCCACTTTCATTGTAGTTCTCTACTGCCTATCGACTCTATATAAATAAAAATTCATTTGTTTCTTGACTTAATTATACCGATCAGTACAATAAACGCAAATACATACCGATCGGTACAGTATTGAAAAATTAACAGTTATCGATATTTTCATAAAATGAGGAAATAAAAATGAGTTTTGATATAAAAGGTAAAGTAGCTTTAATCACAGGCGCAAATCGGGGTATCGGCAAATCAATAGTCGAGTCATTTATTAAACACGGCGCAAGTAAGGTATACGCGGCTGTTAGAGATATTGATTCAGTCAAAGATCTAATTGAGTCTTATGGCGATAAGGTAATCCCAGTCTACTTAGACTTGAGTAAGCCAGAATCCATTAATGAGTTAGCGAAGAGTGCGACAGACGTACAAGTCGTGGTCAATAATGC
>Ga0114899_1001746_pt1 | contig 12343 bp, 10 predicted proteins | sample MalvireepMed_215_FD_83497 | JGI IMG/M metagenome (GOLD analysis project Ga0114899, IMG submission 83497) | Marine viral communities from the Global Malaspina Expedition - Malaspina viral metaG DeepMed_215 | ecosystem: Environmental > Aquatic > Marine > Oceanic | place: Mediterranean Sea... | reverse complement strand
GTTGCGGATATTCTCAATCTCATCCTTGCTCATCACCTCGCATTTCTCAGTGCCGTCCTTAAATCGGCAGAGCGCATAGCAACCAACGATTGCGCCGCGTTTTCCTCCCAACTCAAACTTGTGAGCCTTGAGTTCTCCACGGTCATAATCAAACTCATCCTCCTCATAAATCACATCGGCGTGGATGTAGGAGACATTCCCTGACCGCATGACCAGTTCCACGATGCCCTTGTAATCGATTATCAGTTGGCAGGTGTTACCGTAGGGAATCAAATGCGCGCGGCGCCCGTCCGGCTCGATGCCATGCTGACTGCACGTCATCATGGCTTGAAGCACAGATGCAGGATCACACTCAGCCAGCTTCGGCGTCTTGATGAGCGCCGTGATCGCTATCCGCGCCATTCTGTCCGGCGTTAAGTGCTTCGGCAGCACCAGCGCCATCTGGTCCCTCAGTTTCGGGCTCTCCAAGAGGGTCCTCAATTTCTCCGTCTTTTTTGACAATTGCGTGTTTTCTGACATTGTACACTACTCCTGATTCTAGTTGTTCTTTATGTTGTTGCTTTAAGTAAGCGAGGATGGACGGCAGATAAAACAACCTGCGCCCAGTTAATTGGTGGGGCTCGGCCTTGACCGTGACCGAGTGGATTAGGCGCGCGTTGGCGAGCTTGTAAAGATAGTACCTTGTCAGCCCAGAGTAATGTTCAGCGCATCCGACTTTTGGTGCGGGAACCCATTCGGGGAGAATAATTGCGTCTGGCTGCTTACTCATGGCTGACGGCTATGAACTTACCATCAGCCTATCAGCAGGCAATCCAAAGTTGTTATTCTAATATCGGCAGCATATTCACAGCGTCCTTTTTGGCGTCATCACCAACGTGCGTGTACGCGCGCGACACTGCGTCGGAGTCATGTCCGATGATGTCCATGACCACTGCGTGGGGTACACCCGCCTCCTTGAACAGTGTGGTGGCCGTGTGGCGGAAGCTGTGAAAGGTCAGGGGATTGAAAACGCGCTTTGCCGAGCGCCCCTTTTTCCCGCCCTTATTCTTGGGCATCTCAATCAGACCGGCGCGCGCCATCAGGCGCTTGAACTTGTTTGATAGATTGCCGGTGCGGCCCTCGCGCTCCACCACGGTATGGGCGCGGAGGAACACTGGCCCATCATCAGCCTGACGCGCGCTGAAATAGTCATAGAGCGGCTGGGCGAGCGGAACATTAATTCGGCGCCCAGTCTTGCGCGTCTTGACCTCGATCCTCCTTGCGGAAAGGTTGATGTCGCCCCACTGGAGCATGGAGATGTCGCCCAGCCTCATTCCAGCGTAGAGCGCGCAGAGCATCATCCCTCTCCACTCGTCGTCTGCCTGTGCCATCAGCGCCTTTACCTGGGGCATGGTGAACGGCATCTTGTCCACCCGGTCAATCGCCGCAATCTTGATCGCCGCAACCCCGTCAGCCTCGTTCGTGTCGATCAACCCGTCATGCTTTGCTGCGCGCAGGATCGCCCTGACGAGCTTGACGCAATAGTTTGAGGTCGAGACGCTCTTTAGGTCTACGAGGCTGTCACGCACATCGAGGATCGTCTTGCGGTCAAGATGTGTGAGGTCAGCGTCAGCACGGCGCCCAAGCACATCGAGGACGGCCTTGACCTTTGCGCGGTAGGAAACGTAAGCGCCGCCTGATAACTCCTTTTTTTTCTCACCCAGCCACTGCTGGAAATATTCGCGGATGGTGGCGCCGGGGAGTGGCTCCCCGTTCACAATCTCATAGATGGCAGCAATGGCAGAGCGCGCCTGATTCTCGCCCATGCGCCCGGCCCGAGCCACCTTGACAATCTTTTCATATTGAATCGCCACCTCCATCGCACGGCTCGCATTGGCCTGCTTGTTTTCAATCTTGGTTGAGCGTTGTGTTTGTCTCCCATCAGGCAGCGTGTAGCACGCGAACCAGAATGGACTCCGAGGATGTTTTCTTATAGATGCCATTGCGGGGAACAACCTGCCTATAAGCCGGTAACAATGCAAGTACAAATGTCTATATTGAAAAATTTTGTTTGATGGTGATTTTGACCCCGTAAAAACCGACATATCCTGCTCAAAGTTGATTCGGGGGTTCAGTGTACCATCCAAGAATAACCCCATAAAGCAGGGGTGAAAGGAGTGAATTGCTTGTGAGTAACAATCTGGATCACAAGCTGTTCATGGCTGTCTATATGAGATAATGCTACGAATCCCCCCTTATAGGAGGAAATGCCTATTTCCTCCTATAACCATCACAAAATGAGATGTTGACAGGCTATGCCCCATTATGCAATGTTGCTTTTGCGCTATGACGAATAAAAAAGGTAGACCTCAAGTAAGTGCCCCGAGGGGGGCGTATCTCTCAATCAGATTATCCGATGAGCAGAAAGCTGCCGTCAATCAATGTGCGGCAGATTTGGAGATGTCGATGAGTAACTTTGTGAACAGGGCCGTGGATTGCGTGCTTGAGCAGATCGCGGCTCCCAAGGCCAAGGAACCAAAGCTGGTTGCCATGGGGAGGTTCCTGCGCCAGCGCAGGAATGGACGCTAGTTATTTGCGTCTCAGGAACTCCAGCGCGCTTTCGTCAGTGAAAACCTCTGGAGCCCCGAACAGTCCGCCCAATGCTTTCTGCTCCTCCTCGTCCAATTCCTTAAACTTATCCGATAAGGGCTTTGCCCCTGACGCCGCGCCAACTAGGTATGCCGTCCTCGTTGGCTTGTAGACTGGCGGTAAAACTACATCCTTGGCTCTACCTGCCCACCCAAACAACTTGGCCATTCCCTTGGGGTTATGCACGCCTCGACTCAGGAAAGCCTGTCCGGCAGGGGACATTACTAGCCTCGCCAAGGCTATCTGGTTAACGAGCCTGTGCCAGCTACCCGAGCCCATTGATGTCTCTACAGCAAACGCACCCGCCGCCCCGGCAATCTCGTCGTAACGGGACTTCGCGTGTAGAATCTTGGCTACGTCGGTCAAGGTGTCGGCGGTATCTTTGCCGATTATTTCCCTGATGATTTTTTCGCGTGCGACACCATCCCCTGCTTCACCGTAAAGGCGTTCCTTTAATTTCTTATGGTCTAATATTGCGCCCTTTCCTCCCTTTTCCCACCCCAGCGGCAGCTTGGCTGAGTCCATTGAATTTACCAGAATTCTGCGGGTTGCCTCGCGGCTCACATTGAGTTGCACATCCTTTGGCAGTTGCTTGAATACCTTGTACCCAAGCTGGAGTTTATCCTTGTTGCCCATGATCATGGTATCGACAAACAACTCAGGAGCGTCATCAACGAGAGCATTGACGAGGCCAAATTCATTCTTGTGAAAGTCCTTGTATAATTCGTTGGCGTATCGCTTTCTCAGTTTAGCCTCGGTCTTGATCGCCTCGACGATCCTGTTCCTCGCCGGTCCTGCCTTGACTCCCCTCGTTGCCTCGTCGATCAGGCCCTTGAGGGTATTAATATCTGCGAGGGGTTTCCCCAGATTCTTTTGCAAGCTATAGATCACCTCAAAACTTTTAATGGCATCATCGAGCGCCTTGACATTCTCGGCGCCACCGAGCAACTCATTGGCGTAATTTTTGTCCATGCCCTTGAGGTGGCGGCGCAAGCCTGCAAGGTCAACCACCTCATGCCCCGATGGAAGCTCAAGTGTATGCCCCCCTGTAAGCCTGTCAGCAATGGAGCGGCGCAGCTTGTTGTATGTGTCTGTGGGGATGAGTTTCTTTATCAGCAGCAGGTCATCGCCCCTTAATCCCTTGGCTGTAACCAGACCATCAACAATCTCTGCCGGGTCAAGGGTTTGTCCTGACCAGATGCGATCCTCGATTTTGCCGATCAGGTCTGACTTGTTAAAGCTAACAACATTATCCCGGTAATGTTTCTGGGCATCCCTGTACATCCCAAATACATCATCAGTCATTCCCTTTTGTTCCTTTAGCGCCACCATGGACGCCTCGATGTCATCATCAAGGGCCTGCGTGAACCGCCTTACCGCTGCGCGATCAAAACCAACCACACCTGTGTCGCCAGACTTTGCCGCCTGCCTGAGTCCCTCCTTGAGGTCGCTGGCAATCATCTGAGCCTGCAAGAGGCCCTGCGGGGTGTCCGTAATTCTGAGTAAATCCCTTGCCTGCTTGAGTTTCCCGGCCCCAGTGCCCCCAGCAGGGATTTCTTTTCTGACGATTCGCGTGCCCATCTCTCCTGCCGCGTCAAGGACACCCGTTTCAACGACTGATTTTTTCGTTTCTTTTGGCAGGCTATCTATATACGACTTTATCTCGGCCTCAAGTTTGTTGAGCTTGATAAAGGGCTTGCCTCCGGTGGCGAGATTTAATGCATCATTGGTGTCGGAATACATTTTCCTTGATGCCTCGCGAAAACTTTCCAGCTTGGCATTGACATCCGCCCGCACTGCTGTCCCCACATCTGAGGGTGCCACGCCACCTTTGGCGCCCGTGGCCCGCGTCAGTGCCGCCTGCTGCTCGCCAGCAGCCTCGCTTCCCAATTTTGACCTACGCGCCGTCATTACGTCTTTCGCCCGCTGAACCTGCCGCCCCATTGCGCCTGATACCCCCGCGCTGGTGGCCTTGGGGTCTGCCGCGAGAGAGAATTGGTCAAATATCCCGCTTTGCTTTGCCTCCAACGGGGCATCAAACTGCCGCAGGAGAGCCTGTGTTCGCCTAGGATCAATAAGCCCTGACCTCTGGGCCATCCTTTTCGCGTGAGCCTCCGCTTTTACAGCCGGAGCCTGGAGGTGCCTCATTGCCGCTGAAAGAGGAATGCCTTGCCTTTCCGCTGCCTCTGCTGCCTCTCTTGCGATGACGATATCTGCCCCCTCATCATAGACCGCCGACCCACCCGGTTTTTGCGCCGCCTTGCCTGCGCCCCCCAGTAATCTTGCAGCCACACCGCCAAGTAAGATTTCGGGGATTGCCTCTGTCCCGAGCCTCTTGGCGACATCGCCTGCCTTAAACTCCTCCTCTGGGATGTGCCATTTATGTGCCAGCCAATCCTGCCCAAACCTTACGCCCTTTCCTACGCCAGTCGCAAGCGCCGCCACCCCAAAGGTGGCCAACCTGGCTTGGGGCGCAGGTGCCCACGCGGATGCGGCTTTTGCCCATGCCGCAGTAGCAAAGCCCATCTCTGGGATGTACGCAACCGTGTCTGCAAGATCACCCCATGTCAGCCCCTGCTCATCCTCCCGCATTCGCTTCACCACGTTTCCCTTATCGTCCTTGATGGTGATGATAAACTCCCCCAACTCATCGGCCCACTCCACGTCGGCTCCAGGGTATTTTTTCTGGTAAATCTTTTTGCGTTTCCATGGCTCTGGAACCGTTGTCCTGATAAACCTATCAGGACCCGTGATCCCCGGCATATTCTCAAGCATCCTCGCAATATCCTCACGGCGCTGCCCAAGGTCGCTCGCCATTTCCCGCTCGCGCCCAGAGGGAGCCTTTTTGCCCGGAGACTTTCGCGGCGGAGGCGGGGGGACTTGGCTTTTGGGAATTTTCCCATCCAGCCAATCTAGTACCCCCTTTTCATATGCGTCCATTGCCTCTGGCCCCCATGGGGCGGCAGGAATGGGGGCGCCCTCCGGCAAGAGCGCGGCTGCTTTTTCTTGCCCTCTCGCTCCTCCTCTAATTAACTCTGCCGCTCCTCTTGCGCCTGGTTGGCGTCTAAATGGATCGCCTCCACCTCCGGCTGGGTTTCTTAAATTGGGAGGCGTTGAGGGAGAGTAGGGTTTTCCGCTTGGCATTACTGGTTCTCCTTTTTATTTGTGTGCCTTAAAAAAATTCCCTCTAGTCAGCCAGAACACGCCCTGATCCTCAGTCAACTTGCCATCAGTAACCATTTTCCTTATGTCCTCTGCCTTGTACTTTCTTGGACCGAAACGAATCGCAAACAACCTTTCGGCATCACTTTCCGTAAAGGGTGGCGGTGCTGCCCCCTCCTCCTCGCCCATGATAAGCCCTGACCATGTGCGGGTGCGCTCATCATAATCGCCCATAATTTTAAGGAGATCAACTGGGTCACGGGTGATGTAACTGCGTTGTTCCGGGGGCAACGTCGCAGCATGGAGCATCAGGCGCCTATCAACTTGCCTTATAAGCTGATTCATTTTCCCCTCAAACTCTGGCTGTGAATCAGTCGCTAAAGGAACAAGTGGCTTGAGAAATTCAGCATCCTTGTCTGATAATCTCCCCTCCTCGTTGAGGGTTCTAATCGCCCCCCATGCGTTTTGGCCAATCCCAGTCTGGAAGTCGGCCAAGTCAACATCAGCCCAGTGCATAATCCCAAACTGGGGCGCAATCTGTGTCCCTAATACCCTGCTAATATGCGCTTTCCAGCCTACCCCTTTTTTGTTCCCCTCCAAGTAAGCATTGTACTGCTCCTCAAGCCCTAGCAGTGCGCTTGCCGCGTTATTCCCGTACTGCTCCATGAATGCGCTTTGTTTCGGCCCCCCTCCGGCGGCACCCGGCTTCGAGGGTGGGCCTTGGCGGAATAAGAGTTTTCCAGTTTTAGGATCATACACCTCTATGGATTGAGTTGAAGTTCCAAGTGCCCGCGCATTCCTCAACAATGCCTCTGCCTCTAAAATCTCAGCGTCCCTTTCGGGACCCGGCGCCATTGCCTCTGCGTCAATTCTCCTTTTCCGCAATTTAGCCATGTACGCATTTTCCGCCTCCAAGGTAGTGGGCTTTGGCTGATTTTCAAGCAGGTCTCTCTCTCTTTCAAGCTGGCCTGCCCTGTAGGAATTCATTGCCTGCTCTGGGGTTAATCCTCCCATTATCTGGGGCACCGGCTCCCCTTGACGCCGTGCCATAAACTCGTCAACAGGCTTGCCCTGGTATCCCAGATTCTTGTAATGGGCCTGCGCGTCAGTTTCTCCTTTTTGAATTGCGTCAAACCGCCGCTGCTCGCCTAGCCGTTTCTTGGCGGCAGCAGCATCCCTAGCCTCCTCGTCTATTTTTTCCTTGAGCCTCCTGTTTTCAGCGTCTATTGCTGCGTCAACTTTCGCTTTTGCCGCCCGCTCTGCGGCTTGTAGCCCCATTTTATGTTCACCCACCATGTCTGCCGTTACTAGCCCTTGGTAATCAGTGGGCATCGGGGGTGCAGTCCCCTTTTGAAAGGCGACTCGCGGGTCATCGACGGGCACCATCTGGGTGCCACTCTCCAAATAAAGCTCGTCGCCCGGCCCGCGCGTGGGGGTGGGTCCCCGTCCTAGCATTTGATTCCACGCGGCTACCCGTGCTTCAAGGTTTCTCCTTATTCCCTCCCTTTTCTTTGCTTCAGCACGGTCTGCCATTTTCTGGGCGAATTGCCTTTCCTCATCACGGGCGCGGCTCGCGGCCATGGCTGACATCCGCCGATCCCATGCGGGATTGAACGCGCGCGCAAACGCATCCCCTGCACCTTGCATTGAGAAAAAGTTAGCCATAGATTGTGTTCCTTATTTTAGGATTTATTTTTTCCCGCTAATAGCAGCGAGCCCCCCCGTGCTGCCGCTAAACATCGACCCAGCCAGCCCTGCACCGGCAGTGCCTGCAAAAGCGCCCCCGAGGGTTCCGAGGATTTGACCAAATGCGCCCGGTTGAGATGCTATCTTTGCTTGGGTATTATAGATGTCTGTTGCTGCTTGTAGTTGTGAGCCGTAGATGTTCCCGGCTGTGCCGAATCCCTGCTGGGCAAACTGAGCCCCTGCTCCAAGCTGGCCCTGCATACCCATGCCTGCCTGCATCTGCGCTGGCATATAGGGCGCAGCCTGCTGCTGCATCCCGCCCAATGCGCCAAGTTGGGAAACTAGTGGCTGGCCAAAGGCGAACGCCTGCAAGTTGGCGAGCCTTTGCTGGCGCAGCCCCTCCTGCCCCTGTATCTGCCCAACTGCATTGGCGTAGGCTTGCTGTGCAGCCTGATTGCGCTGCGCGAGCGTGTTCATTTCGTCGGCTCTTTCGGCCTGCGTGGCGCCCGTGCGCTGGCCAATCCCGAGCATCCGGTTCTGTAGGTTCTGCTGGGCAATGCGCGACTGGTAATCCTGCGCGGATTGGCCACTCGAAAGGAAAGCCAGATAATCCGATAGTCCCTGCCGGGTTGCTGCCTCCTCCGCCTCCTGCACCGACCTCGCCTCGGAAATAGCGGCCCCCCCACCAAAGATATTGCCCGTGGCAGTCTGCCTGCCGCGAGCGGCCCGGCGCGCTTTTTCCCCGAGCAACCGGGAGGTTTCGCCGGGGTAAACGCGCTCAATAAGTTTCTGCTCCGCAAATTGGCGTGACCCCAGAGAGTCTGGGTCGAGTGGCAGCACCGGGATATCAGCCTGCGCTAGGCGCTCAAGGCTTGGGCCTGCGCCTGCCTGCTGGAGGGTGGGGGCATCAGGCAACTCGGGGATGTTCTCCCCCGCAGCCATGACATCTCCGCCAAGCTGTTCGCGTGCGGCGAACCCGTAGGGATCAGACACCTCAAGCTGTTCGCGTGCCGACTGGGCATACTGTGGTCCGTATTCCTGATAAAAGTCCAGCAACTCAGGCGCCATCTCGCGCGCGCTTTCCAGTTCAAATTCCTGCCGCTGGCGGGCAAGGTCAACGTCACCGAAACCACGAAAATCAGCAGTTGTGGGGGCGCCCGTCCCTGGGTCATCATAGTCAACCGCAGTACCCATTCTCGCCGCCAACTCGATCTTTTTCTGGGTTGGCAAAAGGCGAATGGCCTCAGTCGTCACCTCCGCCATGGAGGGCTGGACGGGAGCCTCATAGGTTATGGTTGGGGCGGGGGGCGGACTGGAGGAGCCATTGAGCGCATCTGTCGCCGCCCAGTAACGCCGGTTGTACGCGCCGACAATGTGCCGCGCCGCCTCAAGACATTGATTCATTATTGTTTCCATGCAATTAGCCTTTCGATTCCGCCGTCAGGGATGCGCCTCCGAACCCCATGCCTGCACATAAAAAGTTTTCGTTCCTGCCAACCGGGAATCCTTTCTGCAAATGCAGCCGCAATCGCTCCCACCGCCCGTTTCGTAGAGCATAGGAGGTCTGTGACCTCGACAGAGTCGCTGGTTTCCCTGGAGCGTATCCAATGCTTGTCCAGTTCGTCCTCATTGACTTGCCTTGCAATTCCAACACCGACCAACTCATCCCCATCGGTGACGATGTATAAATCTCCATTCTTGTCCGAGAACCGGAGGTGAGGTTCGAGGATATTTGTGGGCCAGCGGGAAAAGCAGTAACCCCTCCGGTCATGTTCCCTGATAAAAGAAACGATATCCCTGAAGCTAAAATGTCCCCCTCTGTTTTCATCTTTCATCGTTCCGGCTTGATGGGTTGGCCAAACGCCGCCGCTTGGATTGAGTGAAGCGCAAGGCGTCCGCCATCTGCCTGCGCCTTGAATTGCATCTGGTTAAAGCGCCCCTTGGGGATAAGGTTGTAACCCTTGCGAATAAGATTAGTAGACGCAGAGAGGGACACATCCGCAGCAAGTGTGTTGGCGGATACTGAAAGGTCCTTGTAATATGAAAAATTGCTGGTAACCGCCGTGGAGTGGATGTTCTCCAGGTTGAACTGGGCCGAGTAGCCGATCTTGTCCCCCCACGTCTCACCAAACCGATAGGCGCGGGTCAAAATGTAGGATTCGTAGGCAACCCCACCGTCCTTGTAGTCCGCCTCTGTGGTGTCAGCGTCTGGCTTGGTGTCGTCCCATGTATAAAAGTTACCGCCCTGATCACCCCAGTTGAGCTTTAACTCAGAGGAAAACGCCGTGACAACAAACTCCCTTGGCTCCCATCCCGTCCAGAAGCCCGTCCACGCCTTGGCAAGCAAATGGTAGGTAAGCACGGTGTCCGGGGTCGTTGCTGAGTCCAAGGGAACCGCGAGCATATAACGGTTCCTCCAGTAGGCTGCACATGAGAGCCCTATGTAGGTCTGGTTGATCCGGCCCATGTAATCATTGATGGGCGAGGAGATCGGGAGGCTGATGTCTGTCTGGGTGCCTGCCTGGATGGTTTGCACGCTCTGCAACCCGTTGCGGCTCAAGAACAGCACATCCGCACCGGCCTGCTGCACGGTTTTTTCCGCAACACAACCCACCCGGTTATTGACGAGCTTGATCGTCCAGTCCGACACCTCCTGAATCGGGTCTGCCGTAACCATCCAGATGCTCCGCTCCTTGAATACCAGCAGATTAAAGTCCTGCCAGGGCATCATCGCCACGATGGGGTCCCCGTCTGTGCCAATGCGGATCGAGTTGCCCGCGAGGTCCCATGACTCGCCATCGAGGATGTCAGAAACATAGATCAGGTCCGCTGGAACCGAGGTGTCTGCGCTGGTTGCAAAGAGCCTGTTGGTGTGCCCCACCAGTAGCTTGGGCTTGGACGGCGTCTGGGACACCTTGGCGATGCCCACCGCATCTGTGCCGCCTGTCGGCGCATCAGTAAGGCTGATCGTTGGCGGGGTTGTGGTCGAGTACCCCGAACTTCCATCGGTAACCGTGGCGCTCACAACCTTGCCACCATAGCCAAGGTTGGCCGTGGCCGTAGCTGCGCCACTTGAAAATGTAATGGTGGGAACCGAGGTGTACCCCAACCCCTGCGTGGTGATCTCGATGGAGGTTATTGTGCCTGCGGAAATGGCATTATTGGCCAGAGCAGAGTCGATGTAGCGCAGGTTTGACGATTCGTCGGTAAAATAAAGGCGCGTACCGATCTGGGCAAACCTGACTGTCGCACCGGATGGATAGGTCGCAGCAGTAATTTCAGTGATCGCGCCCGCCGAGTCCATGGCCTTTAGGAAATCCTCGCCGTCCGCCATGATAATATACTGGTTTGTGCCTGTATCGAAGTAGGTGCATGAGGCTACCGGGGCAGTAGTCGAGTTCCATGTGTTGGATTCAGCCTCCCAGTTCGTGTCCACGTCCTCCCAGATGAGGTAGCCCAGTGAAAGTTCCGCGCCGCGCCGCGTCACCGCGTTGCCAAAGGCGTCAAGGTCGATGTTCTTGCCCTCCGCATAACTATTGGGAGGCACCAAGTCATCGCGTGTGGCGCTCACCTGTCCGCCAACAAAGGAATCGTTGCCGTCCATCAGCAACGGATCGTCAAGGACATCATTTGCAATGATTGGCATTATTCAAAATCGGTTCTTTGCCAGTGGTTTACCACCATCGGGATAATCTGCATGGTGGTTTCCTGCTGTACGCGGTCAAGGTCGCGGCAAATCCCCAGCAACTGGGTTGCCTCGGTGAATTTAGCCTGCGCCTTTTGAAATTGCATGGACCTCTCAAGCATATCACCCATGGCATAGGCGATCAGGACGTTGGAAAGCCCCTGGATTGCCGGTGAATCACTGTCTCCAAGCTCGGTAAACTTGAGCTTTCCAAGAACATAGGCTGTGCCCGCCTTGTTGGGCACCGGCATGGGCTTGATTCGGCAGTTTCCGCTCGCGTCCTTGGGCAAGTTGACAAAATTCTCAGGGGTGGACCGGCGCGAGGCCACGTCATTCCAGATATTGGGGTCCAGTTGGAAAAATTTCACCCAGTCAGCCCCAAGAACCTCAAACCCGTCATCCTGACCTGTCTCAGTGAACTTGACTGCCACCGGAAAGTCCATGCGGGGGGCGGTGGACGCCACCGTGGATGAGGTGGGATAATAAAAGACGCTGGGGTCGGATGAAATAGTGATGGTGGTGGCATCGGCACTCACGCTTTCACTCACAACCCCGAGGGAGGGAGTCCAGAGACTCGTCTCCCATGCCATGCGGTAGCGATTATTGATATAATTTTTGCACGTTGTAACTGACGCGGAGTCCGTGTCGCTCATCGTGGTCGTTACCTGGTTGGCAATCTCGGTCAGTGTCATTATTTATTCCTCACGCGGCAAAGGACCGGCATACCATCCCTCTGGCAGCTTCACCTTGTTTTTGCTCAATACCCAAGAGCCGTCCTGATAAAAGTACACGCGCCCAGAAACGTCTGGACCAATCCTCACAAGGTCACCAGACGACGAATCAAGAAATGTCACTCTTGTCGTTCCGCACCCCAGGATGGTTACGCAGGCGATCAGCCCAGCGGCGCTTAACCTTGTCAGGTATCTTGTCAGCATCTTTTGCCTTTACGTCCTGCTTGATTTCCCCGCGAAAGAACTCCGCAAAGAACTCAAGTATTGCCTTGATGATTGAGCCCATTTCATTTGCCGGACGCCTTGACGTTGCCGCGACTGATGGTGTAGCCCATGGCTGCAAGGGTGGCGACGATCATGCCGACAACCTTGTCCCAAGCGCCTCCCCCATCGGGATTGACCGCGCCCGAGGCAATGGCGATGCCGACCAATGCGGCGGCTGTACTCAGCC
>Ga0114899_1001745_pt1 | contig 12347 bp, 9 predicted proteins | sample MalvireepMed_215_FD_83497 | JGI IMG/M metagenome (GOLD analysis project Ga0114899, IMG submission 83497) | Marine viral communities from the Global Malaspina Expedition - Malaspina viral metaG DeepMed_215 | ecosystem: Environmental > Aquatic > Marine > Oceanic | place: Mediterranean Sea... | reverse complement strand
TGTTCGATGTTCGATGTTCGATGTTCGATGTTCGATGTTCGATGTTCGATGTTCGATGTTCGATGTTCGATGTTCGATTAATGAAACTTATTAGCTAATTGAGAGTTGCGTTCAAGGCCATTTTATTACTCTCCGAAATACTCCACATAGTTTCTGGGAGTTTCATAAAGCTTCAAGGAGTGCAGCTTACCTTGTGGAGTGATTGCATCTACCTGGGGAGCGAGAATCTTCCAGATCTCCATGATCAGGTTTTCGCAACTGGCCATTTTTCCACTCATAAAATCCACATCAAGATTGAGGTTTTTATGGTCAAGCTTCTCAATTATCTCATTTCGTATCAGAGTTGACAGTTGTTTGAGGTCTACCACAAAGCCGGTGTCAGGATCAGGCAACCCCTTTACTGTTGTTATCAATTCAAAATTGTGACCATGCCAGTTAGAATTAGCGCATGGGCCGAACACTTCCACATTCTTCTCTTCGGTCCAGTTTGGATTATAAAGCTTATGTGCTGCGTTAAAATGCTCTTTTCTACTAACGTAAACCATTGAATATCAAATTGGCTGCAAATATAATGGAAATTGCTCAGGTAGCTGTCGAACTCTCCAACTCTAAGGTTTATTCAGGTCGCAATTCTAATAGTAGGCCTTATTCATTAAATAATTCCCGACATAATCAGCAACTCCAGCTTCCAGTGAAGTGAACTCTTGGGTAAACCCAATCGACTTCAGCTTAGCCATATTGGCTTCAGTGAAATACTGGTATTTATCCCGAATATCTGCTGGAGTATCTATGAAGGAAATATTTTCCTCAACTCCAATGGCTTTGAATGTAGCCTTCACTAAATCCAGGAAAGTTCTGGCGGTGCCACTTCCCAGATTGTAAATAGCAGAATCCTTTCTGTGATGCATTAGAAAGTAACAGACATCCACAACATCTTTCACATAAACGAAGTCTCTCATTTGCTCGCCATCCTTGAACTCCGGATTATGAGATCTGAAGAGCTTCATTGCATTGGTCTTGGAGATTTGATTGAACGCGTGGAGGATTACCGAAGCCATTCTTCCTTTATGATATTCGTTTGGTCCGTAAACATTAAAGAACTTAAGTCCAGCCCAGAAAAGCGGCTTTTCAGATTGCTTAAGAACCCATTTATCAAATTCGTTCTTTGATACTCCATAAGGGTTTAGCGGTTCAAGTTTATCAATTACCTCATGATTATCATCGTAGCCTAACTCACCTCCTCCGTAAGTAGCAGCAGAAGAAGCATATACCAGAGGAATCTGATATTTGACACAGCTATTCCAGATACTCTTTGAGTAATCCAGGTTAAGCCTATTTAATAGTTCCATATCAAACTCTGTGGTATCAGTTCTGGCTCCCAAGTGAAAGACAAACTCTACTTTTTCAGCATTCTTGTCTAGCCAGTTCATAAATGAGTCTCGGTCAACCATTTCAATAACCGATTTTCCCATCAGGTTAGGCTCTTTCTCACGGATGTTAAACTTATCAACGGCCACTATATTCCTGAACCCTTCTAAATTCAATTTACTTATCAAACAACTTCCGATAAAGCCTGCTGCTCCTGTTACTACAATCATCCTTTTAAAAGCTTTCTCACAAAGTTAAATAAATGTACTTCTAATAGAAATGAATAAAAAAGGGGCTACTTCCAGCCCCTTTAAGTTGATATTTTTAAGTATACTATTCTCCTCCACCGGAAGCAGTCTTCGTAGTAATCACAATAACACCACCTCTACCTTCCTGGCCATACCTATTAGTTGCCGCTGCTCCATTAAGAATACGAATAGTCTTAATGTTGCTTGGCGGAGCTAATGCGTTGGCCTGAGCGTAGTTAGTGCCTACAATAACGTTATCTACTACAAAAAGAGGTTGAACATTATCAATCCCTCCTCCACCTCCGCCACGAAGGATAATATTGGGGTTGCTATCGCCACCTGAAACAGTAACACCTGCAACTGATCTCAAGGCCTGAGCCAAAGTAGTATATTGGTCATAACCTTTCTCAACTTTCTGCCCACTAGTTCCTGGCGATGATGATGCACAACCATACGTGAAAGTCAGACTCAACAGTGTTAACAAAAGTATTTGAATTTTATTTTTCATCCATAAATAAGATTAGTTAAACATTTGATTTTTGACAAGTTTATAATGAATATAAGTGGAATACGTTAAAAACGAAAAAACATTATTATGGAACACTTAACTTGAAAAAATTCTTCCCTTTTTAAGAGTCCTTAACATACAACTACAAAAATCAATATTCAATCTAGTTGGAATAGCTCAGAGCCTGGATTCATAATTCCTAAAGCCATCTAACATCAAGTTCTCAAATGAGCAAGCCAGTAAGGCCAACAAACCCTATGATCATTAAAAAAAGGGCTGCTAAACTAATAGCACCCCCTTTTATAAAATTTAATAACAAAGTTTAGTTCTTCTCCCAAGTTGTAACTCTGGCAGTAAATGTACCAGCAGCCACAGTTGGAGAATATCTCATAACAATACGGTGATCAGAGCACTCGAAAGTAAAATTGGGAGTGCCATTTGGCCTCATGCTAATTGGACCATATACACCATGTACATAAGAGTCTGGAGAGGTGTAGGTAATGGTCTGATCTGAATTAAGAGTCACTATCCAATCACCCGTACCAGAAGCTCCAGAAGCCGCATTCAAAGTAACATCTTGCATAGTTATTTGATTTGAACCCGGACCAGCTACAACTGTTGCAGTTGTACCTACAGGAAACCAAGAGCCTGTTGTTGAAACAACGGTATAATTACCCGCATAAGTAGAGGCATCCGGAGCTGTTGGACAAGCTATGATCAAGTTAAATGCTAAAGCATTTCTGTAACCAGCCGTATATAGCTGTTGTTGAGTTGATCCTACAAACTCTCCGTCTTCAAAATCAGCTGACAATGGCTTATTGTCAAAAACAACTCCATCATTTCTGATTGCCTCTCCAATAAATCTTAGAGTTTGTCCGAACTGGAAATCAGCTGTGCTACCACCAATAGCTGCAGCAACATTCTGTGCGGTAATATTGATTGACACAGGTCCTGATAAGTCAGTAAAAGAGTGCAATAAGAATGTATCACCAGCGCTCACTACATACAGATTATAGCCGCTCAGATTACCATTCGCATCTTCAATTTCCGCATCATACACAAATGCGCCAGGATCAGTAGTACCGATCAGAGGGTTAAAAGCTTCAACAAATCGTACAAAGCCTCCATTCTCCAATTCATAAAACACCTCGTTGTTAAAGCTATCCTCGTCTGTACAAGAAACAGCAGCAAACATAATAGCCAAGGCAGCGATTAAAAATTTATTCTTCAATTTCATAGTATCTAACATTAATTAATGAATGAAGCAGGATTGTTATCCCAGAAAACCTGATCAGTTACTTGTTTCTGAGTTGAGAAGTCCTCATTTGAATTAGAGTTCAACTCACTTTCAGGCAAGAAGTAGCTTCTTACAAATGCACCAGCTGCAATAACCGGATCCTGCAAGAATGATGGCATTCCTGTTCTTCTATAAGTATTGTATGGAAGCAATGCATTAGTGAAAGATGAGATATACCATTCTCTCGCAATGATATCCAGCTTTCTTGTATTGCCAGCTGCAACATACTCAGCCAAAACCTCAGCTACATAGTCATCAATCTGTCCTGTAGTCATATTGGATGGTGAGAAGCTCCTAACTTTCTCCAATGATTGTCTCATACCATTCTCCAGATAAGTTGCAGCGTCTCCGGTTGTACCCAGTGTCAGAGCAGCTTCAGCTAACATGAAGTGGGTCCATGAAGACAAATGAAGAGGATGGATTCCATTTCCTTGTGCACTAGTAGTTAGGGCAGCTACAAAAGAACCATCATCATATGCACCCATTGCAGGATAAATTCCATAAGTAGTTCTTAGATTACCATCATTAGGAATACCCTCGTTGTCAGCATGATCTCTACCATAGTACAAACCACCAATATAGCAGTAATCATAGTTAGGATCACCCGCGCAAGGAAGCAAACCACTTGGATTACTAGATAGATCCCTATCAGTCTGTCTGTAGAAATAATATGTCATTCTAGGATCTACAACTGTCATTGAATCTTTCATGTATGACATTAATCCATTACTCATATACTCACCCGCACCGTTGATATAGTTACCAGTGAAAAGAGGGTGTCTACTTTCAATTGGCGCTGTAGTAGTTCCGTACTGGAATTGTAAATCTTCAGAAATCTCATCAATCAACTGACCTCCAGAGATAAGACTGTTAATTCCTGCCGCAGAAGCATTACCATCGAATCCTCCAACCAGTCTGGTTTGAAGATACATTCTCAGTTTCAAGGTATTGGCATACTTGATCCAAGCAGATGCATCACCGTCAAAGTACAAGTCAGTCGCAGGAGCTCTTCCAGTTCCCTGAAGATTGGCAATTCCTTCGTCAATCATTGCTAAAGCAGCCGCGTAGATGCTCTCGCCATCATCCAACCCTGGGTTAGGGAATTCTGAAGGTTGGTTGGCCTCAGAATAAACTGCAGTACCAATATAATCTACAAGGTTAACGTACATTGAAGCTAACATAACCTGAGCAGCACCTAAATGGAAAGTAAATCCATCTCTTTCTGCAAAAGTTTCCAAAGCAGTAATGTTTGTTCCTGTATTATAGGTTGTAGACCAAAGACCATTCATTGAGCCTTGTCCCGGAGTATAGGTACCAAATAAATGTACCATTCTTATAGAATTGTCCACCAAGGTGCTAGAACCTCTCATTTGGTTCAAAAAGTTGAATTGAATTTGGTTAAATACAAGGTCAACATTGGCAGACTCAAGGTTCAATGAGTCAGGATTTTCTTGCAAATCCAGCTCAAGGGTCTCACACGAGGCAATGCCTACACATAAAACCACCACTAAAAATCTTTTAAATATATTCTTTCTCATTTTTTTCAAAAATTAAAGCGTTAATCTCAAAGATACGGCATACTGTCTCATGGTTGGGTCAGCTTGAGTATCCCATCCTCTACCATTAGGGTTGTTAGAGCTAACTTCTGTATCCAGGTTCATATATTCTGGAAGGTTGAAAGCTTTGAACCAAACGTTTTGGATATTGAATGAAACATTAACAGAACGGAAAGGAGACTTCTCAACTAGTTTGCTTGGAAGGTTATAACCCAAATTGATCTCTCTGATTCTAAGGGTTGTTCCATCATATACTGAGTTATCACTTACATCAATAGTATTCAGGAAGTAAAGGTCATTAGCACCCAATTGAATGGTGTTTCTGATCTTGTTACCATTCTCATCCAAAATAACTTCACCAGTTGTTGGATTACCATAGTAACCAGGAATGATATAAGTACCTTCTCTGTTCTCAGTATCTCTTGTAGTACCTCTTCTCAACAAGTTGTTAGCAGTTGAAGAATAGATATCACCTCCATGAGTATAATCTACCTGAATATTCAGGCTTAGGTTCTTATACTTCAATCCGTTGATCATGGTATATTTGAAATCAGGGTTTGGATCACCAATTACTCTGTCTGGTAAACCAGCTTCACCACTACCAATTACAGTACCATCTTCTGGGTTAATCAACGCATTGCCCTCAGAATCTCTCACCACGTAATCCAATCTGAATACGTTCAAAGGCTGACCTTCTATAGCGTAGTTCAAACCATTAGCAAGGTTAATGAACTCTTCTGGCAAATCAATTACAGTAGTTTCGTATGCTGTAAAGTTGTTGATGATACTCCAAGTAAAGTCATTAGACTGAATTGGATACACTGTAATACCAGCTTCCAAACCTTTGGTATCAATCTGACCAGCGTTAATAACTGTTGAAGAGAAACCAGTTGATACAGGAAGGGATCTGCCCAATACCTGATCTTTACTAATTCTCTTATAAAGGCTTAACTGCAAATCAACTTTGTAATCAAACAATTTTGCATCAATACCAAACTCAACTTCCTGAAGTCTCTCTGGCTTCAAATCAGGGTTCGGCTGGAAACTAGAGATGGCATTGGTTGAAATGTTAGTACCACCATTAGTAACAAATGCCTGAGCATCAGCTGAAAGAACTGGTCTGGTTTGGAATGGATTTGGGTAACCAGCAGAAGTACCATAACCGAATCTAACTTTTAGTGAATTCAACACATCTGACTGAAGTGACTGCCAAACTGTTGTTGGCAAGAACGCCACTGAAGCAGAAGGATAGAAAAGGCTTTGGTTTTCTTCTTCAACCTGAGAACCCCAGTCATTCGCTCCTGCTAGAGTCACGAAAAGGTAATCTCTGTAGGCCAATTCAGCTTGCCCGTAAATACTCATGGTATTTGTTCTTCTATCGATATTACCATCAGCTTGGTGAGACGTAAAGTTACCATGTCTGAAGAAGCCAAATACAACCTGACCTGTACTGGTCAAACCGAATGACTCACTATTCAAGCTTCTTGATCTCAAACCAACGTTAGCTGTCAACTCCAAGTCAGGAGTCAAAGAAATAGCATTGGCATTGAACAAGATATTGTGGTCGTAGTTAACTCTTTGGCTATTTGATGTTGACATGCTACCCAATCCTTGGTTAGACAATCCACCTTTATTGATTTTGGTATAGCTCATGGTGTTGTAAGTATCAAGACCAAGTCTATATCCGATAGAGAATTTGTCATTGATATCCCAAGTCAACGCAACTTTACCTAAGAATCCTTTTCTTACACTTTTGATAGATGTGTTTTTCAACTGCCATCTTGGGTTTTCCAAATCAGCTCTGTAGAATACACTAGAACCATCAACCGGGCTTTCAAATGGCAAGCCTTGAATGTCAAGGTTTCTTGGTAGATACAAAAGCCTGTCAAACACGTTGAATGTTGGACGATTCACTTTATTTTCTGAATAAGTGAATGTAGTATTCAAAGTCAGACCCTTAGTTAACTCAGAATTGATACTAGTTCCCAAATTCAGTCTTCTCTGGTTGTTTTCCTTGATGTAACCATCTTGTTCAACAAGTGAAGTACTGAAACCAATGCTTGTTTTACCAGAAACGGCATTAGCATTAATACTAGTATTAGAACCAAAGTTCTTGTCGAAGAAATCACTCACGTTATTAGGGAAAGCCTGATAAGGCACATTACCCTGCAAATCAGGGAAAAGTACATCATAACCAGGAACACTACCAGTTGCATAATGACCTGGAACAGTGAAACCTCCATCAAATCTACCACCCCAGTTACCAATAAATGTTACGTTAGGGTTGTTATCTGCACCCTGACCGTAAATATTCTGGAAATCAGGAAGGTTTGAAACTTCGTTCATAACCATTTGCTGATTCACGGTCAAGCTAAAGTTTGTATCATTATCAATCTTCTGGCTTGTTTTGGTAGTTACAATGATAACACCGTTACGTCCTTCCTGACCATAAAGGGCAGAAGCAGCCAAACCTTTCAGAATGTTGATATCAGCAATGTTGTTCGGATCTAAATCCTGGAATCTGTCAAAGTCATAATAAACTCCATCAACAACTACCAATGCATTGTTATTACCAGTAGCCGAAGATTGGCCTCTAATAACAATTTGGGCTTGTCTACCGAAGAATCCACCAGGGGTGATAACATCTACACCGGTAACTTTACCCTTGAGAAGTCTTGCAACGTCTGGCTCGGGTCTAGTCTCGATCAAATCTTTCTCAACCTGGCCAATAGCGTAGCCCAAGGATTTTTTGTCTTTAACAATACCTTGAGCGGTTACTACAACGTCACCTAGAGAAGTTGCGTCCGGAGCCAACTGAATATTCAATACAGTTTGGTTTCCAATTACAACCTCTTGAGTAACATAACCCAAGTACCTGAAAACTAGAGTAGCACCAGTAGGAACTTCCAGACGGTAGTTACCATCCATGTCCGTAGGAACACCTCTTGTGGTACCCTTAATCAGCACGGTCACCTGAGGTAAAGGCAAACCGTCATCAGAGCCGGTCACTTTACCAGAGACCACTTTGTCCTGTGCCTGCGCAGCTATTGACAGAGTCAATAAAGCGAGGGAGACAAAAGTCAGTAAAATTCTCTTCATTTTGCTTTCGTTTTAGTTTAAAAGAGTAAAAAGTTTGTTTAGCACGTCAAACATAAAATAAAATGTGGTCAAATAATAATTCTCACAAAACATTTTGGATGCATTCGTTTTCTGGATTTAAGCCCCTATTTCTGTCCAAATGGTATTTTATTCGGTAAAAAAAAATTTTATTCGGTCAACTAAGGGTGTATGGTCAGGTCATTTGTAAGCCCCCCTTTTAATACCTCTCTTTGAAAATGCTATAATTGATAACTTAATTAACTTCATTATTTATTAATAAAGTACCATAATCGATAAATGGATTAGCTTAAACATAGATGTGAGAGGCAATTTTCTTGATAGCACTAAAACCTGTGATTAACGAAAAAGACAAATAAAATTTCGATTAAAAAAAATCGACCTGAGTGTTAAAATTTGGAGAGTGGTGCTGAAATAAGCGATAAGAACCTGCCTTTTCGTAAGTTCGGATGCCCTTTCCTACCTGGTAACAATCTCTACTCTTCTGTTCAAATGCTGGTTACCGGCCATCCTATTGCCCGAAACAGGCAAACTTTCTCCATAGCCTCTAAAAGTAAGTCTATTGTTAGACCCTAATTTTCGAGATATGTATTCATAAACAGATTTTGCCCTGCACTCGGATAATACCTGATTGTATTCTCCAGAACCTGCTTCATCGGTATGCCCCTGAATTTCAACTTCCAAACCGGGCTGTTTCTTTAACAGGTCAACAATTCTGTTTAGCTCGGGATAGGCTTCCTCAAGGAGCTTATGGCTATCAAACTCAAATTCAATTGGCTCTTTCAACAGGTTCACTCCTTTTTCTATTGGTGACAGGCGAATAGTAGAGTCTCTCATGAAATCTGAATGGGAGATTGAATTCGTCCAATAGCCTCTCTTCTCTGCAAATATGGTAGTGAATGAATTTTCACCTAATTCAATTCTTCCATTCTCAGCGTTTTGCTTTACCAATGTATCTCCATTGTTCATTTTGGAAACCAGTGCCGAGATGAGTTCCCCTGTTTTGGCATCAATTACACGACCGAAGACTTCCGTTTCCAAAACTATTTCCGGCACTAGTGCCTCAGGTACCCTGAACCTTTGAAGAAATATTTTTCCACTTTCATCGCTTGAACTGAAGTAGGCCCACTGATCGAAGGATATACAATAGCCGATCTGGTCGAAGGAGTTGTTGATCGGATAACCGAGGTTTTCCGGCTCAGACCAGTTGTTTGAGGCTAAAGTGGATTTGAAAAGGTCGAAGCCGCCCAAACCAATCCTCCCCTTTGAAGAGAATATTAGGGTTTCTCCATCCAAGTAAATAAAAGGTGAGCAGTCATCTTCGATAGTATTAATTGTTAGGCCTAGATTTACAGCTTGAGTCCAACCACCTCCTATCCTCTCACTCACCCAGATGTCTTGCTTACCGTACCCTCCATCTCTCGTACTCACGAAATATAGTTTGTTGCCATTGGCAGAAAGTGAGGGTTGCGAGTCCCATGCTTCACTGTTCACTTCGGTACCAAGTAATTCAGGGGAAGTCCATTGATCATTTCTTAGGTAGGAGATGTACATGTCACAGCTACCGATATTGTTAGGTCTGTTGCAGCTGGTAAAAACGAGCGTTCTTCCATCGGCAGAGATAGAGGCTGTTCCCTCGTTTCTGTCCGTATTAATTTCATATGATAAAGTCGTGGGCTCTGTCCATTCATTCTCTCCTTCTTTATAGGAGGTGTAGATGTTTTCATCCCCGCGTCCTAACTGGTCCCTCATGGTGAACACCAATTGTCCCCTTGAGGTGATAGAGGGAAAATACTGCTGGCTGAATTTATTTAGCGGATGCGGGAGTTGTTCAAACTGGATATTCAGAGGCTTGTTAAGCTCCTGGATGGAAAAGTCCACAGCCTTCTTTAGAAAATCTACGGCCGGGGGTTCTATCTCGAAAACTTCACCAATTACATTTGAGAGTAGTTTATCCGCCTGTTCATACTTACCCATTTGATAAGAGTAGTTGGCCTGCAACACGAGCATCTTATTGAGAAATGGCTTCTCCAGCTCTTGAGAATACTGGCCGATGTGTGCATTGGCCTTTTCGGCTTCGTCTCTTTTGAGGTAGACTTCATGCAGGAGCAGAATGGCTTCATCAAAGCTTTTATCTTTTGAGATGATTTCTGAAAGGATTTCCTCAGACTGATAAAGATTTCCGATTTGCACCAACTCTTTGGCCTGTTGATAGGCTTCAGCGAGCTTGGCCCTTCTGGTGTGAAGTTGCTCCTGACCTTGCAGTGCAACGGTCAGAATTGACAAGGATATGATGAATAGTAACCTCAAACTCTATGGAATCTGCATAAACTTATGTGTTTGTAGCGAGATTTTCCATCTAGGGTTGTCTTTTACGTAATCTATAATTTCCGGGAGCATCTTTTCCGACTTGTCCCACTCGGGCTGAAGATAGAGCAAACATTCAGGCCTAACCTGCTCAGCATGCTCTTCTGCCCATTTGAAATCACTCTTATTATATATGACTACTTTCAATTCATCGGCAGCCTCATAAAACTCGGCCCTTGGCTTCATGAATTTCTTAGGCGAGAAACACAACCAGTCCCATGTACCGGATAAAGCATGTGCTCCTGAAGTTTCAATATTCGTATGGAACCCGGCCGATCTCAAAGAATCAGTCAATGCATCCAGATTGTACATGAGTGGTTCCCCTCCAGTTACCACCACCAGTTTGCTCTTATGCTGCCGAGCACCAGCCACCATTTCATCAATAGTCTGGAGCGGCCATTTTGCAGCTTCCCAGCTGTCTTTCACATCGCACCAAACACAGCCTACATCGCAGCCACCGAGTCTGATAAAATATGCTGAGTTTCCGGTGAAATGACCTTCACCCTGAATGGTATAGAATGCCTCCATTACCGGAAGCTTGCCGTTCTCAACGACTGTTTGTTTTTTTTCTGTCATAATCAATTTTTTATAGCAGGTGTTGAAACTGCTTCATTATCGAATCTCTTTTAGAACGTCATCCCCGACCTGATCGGAGAGATTCCCGCCTGCGCGGGAATGACGGCAAAAGAAGAGTATGAATTAAACTAATTTCTGATTGGTTAAGTAGGTATTCCAAAGCAGTGATGCAATGGTCATTGGCCCTACACCGCCAGGCACCGGAGTAATGAAGCTGCACTTTGGTGCTACCTCATCGAATCGCACATCGCCTTTCAGTTTGAAGCCTGACTTGGTTTCGTCTGAAGCTACTCTGTGAATACCCACATCAATTACCACTGCTCCTCCTTTCACCATTTCTCCGGTCACGAAACCTTCACGACCAATAGCCACGATGAGAATATCTGCCTGTCTGGTTATTTCTGCCAGGTTTTTTGTTCTGCTATGACACAAAGTAACTGTTGCATTTCCCGGGTTTGAGTTTCTGGACATGAGTACACTAATGGGTGTTCCCACCGTATGACTTCTACCAATGACCACGCAATGTTTTCCTGATGTCTCAATGCCATTTCTTTCCATCAGCAGCATCATGCCTTTCGGAGTTGCAGGAAGAAGTGTTGGCAGATCCAACAACATTTTGCCCAGGTTGGCCGGATGGAAACCATCTACATCCTTTTCAGGCAGAATAGCCTCTACTACTTTCTGTTCGTCAATTTGCTTTGGGAGCGGTACCTGAACAATGAAGCCGTCTATTTCAGGATCGCTATTTAACCTTTCAACCGTGGCCATCACTTCTTGTTCCGAAGTGTCTTCAGGCAAATGAATCAGCGTTGATCCAAAACCAATGGCTTCACAGGCCTTTACCTTGGCGTTGACGTAGGTTTTGCTGGCTCCATCTTCTCCCACCAAAACGGCAGCCAGATGAGGTACTTTACCACCTTTCGACTTGATTTCACTTACTTTTTCTGCCAGTTCATCTTTGATCGATTGGGCGGTTGCCTTTCCGTCCAGCAATTGATAGCTCATATTAATCCAGTTTTAGTACTGCCATGAAGGCCTCTTGTGGAATCTCCACATTGCCTACCTGACGCATTCTTTTCTTACCTTTTTTCTGTTTTTCCAAAAGCTTACGCTTACGGGAAATATCACCACCGTAACATTTGGCCAATACGTTTTTTCGCATGGCTTTTACCGTTTCTCTGGCAATGATTTTTGTTCCTATGGAGGCCTGAACCGCGATCTCAAACATCTGTCTTGGTATAAGCTCTTTCAACTTTTCGCAAAGTCTCTTGCCCCACTCATAGGCCTTATCTCTATGGACAATAGCAGAC
>Ga0114899_1001743_pt1 | contig 12355 bp, 10 predicted proteins | sample MalvireepMed_215_FD_83497 | JGI IMG/M metagenome (GOLD analysis project Ga0114899, IMG submission 83497) | Marine viral communities from the Global Malaspina Expedition - Malaspina viral metaG DeepMed_215 | ecosystem: Environmental > Aquatic > Marine > Oceanic | place: Mediterranean Sea... | reverse complement strand
TTATCGCGGTAAGCCGTGCGCCGGCTTCAGACTTTGAGCAAACAGAAAGTGTCACATATTATCAAATCTCAACGCAGGACGATAAACACATAGGTGAGTTTGTACAGCAGTTAGCGCAGCAGGGGGTAGTGATAAGCGCTGTGGTGATAACCACGGGTTTTTTGCATAACGAGGAAAACGCCATTCACCCGGAAAAGCGTTTAGAGGATATAAACGAAGCGGCACTGTCGGCGTATTTTGGTACTAACAGCATTACGCCTGCGCTGTGGCTAAAACACCTTGTTAATATCGTGAGCAAAGAAGGCTCGACCCTTGTATGTCTAAGTGCACGTGTGGGCAGTATTTCTGATAACGGCTTGGGTGGCTGGTATGGCTATCGCGCGTCGAAAGCCGCACTTAACATGTTTGTTAAAACCGCATCGGTTGAATACAAGCGTAGAGTAAAAAATACAATGCTGGTTTGCTATCACCCGGGCACCGTTGATACCGGGCTTTCAAAGCCTTTTCAAAAGAATGTCGCTGCTAAGAAACTATTTACCCCTGAGTTTACGGCGAAACAGCTTATTACGCACCTTTCTCAACTAGATAGAGAGCAAGTTTGCCATTTTATCGACTGGAACGGTGAAGTGGTAACTTGGTGATACGGTCTTTCATCATTTCAACAAGTTCAACATCAAGACTTTTTATTTCACTGCTGTTACCATGCTATTTTTGGGATTGGTGCAGCGTATTGATAAGCCCATAAAGGTTGCAATACAACGCGTTGACGCCACACGTGAGTCATAATAACAGAACGCCATCCTGATAATAAAATAATACCAGTTCGCATGGCATTAACCTTCGACATACAACAGGTGTCGGGTTTTTATTGCGAACTGCTATAACAATAACTCAACGAGAGGAAGGGATATGAGCGGGGCCAGAGAACAGTTCGGATCGCGCATAGGTTTTATTTTGGCTGCTGCCGGTTCTGCAGTAGGCATTGGTAATTTGGTTGGTTTCCCTGTCGGTGCAGCTAAAAACGGCGGCGGCGCATTTTTGTTAATGTACGCCATTTTCGTTTTTGCGATATGTTTGCCGGTTATGCTGGCGGAAATGTCAGTAGGACGCCATGCTAAAAAAGACCCATTGGGCGCGTACAGCGATATCAGCGGTAACGAAAAAAAATGGAAGGTCGCAGGTTGGTTAGCCATTGCTACACCTTTCATGATTGCCGTTTTCTACATGGTTATCACCGTGTGGCTTTTTGGCTATTTGTTTGAAGCGGTAAGCGGAAACTTAGACAAACTCGCTAACCCCGAAACCTTTGTGCTGTTTATTAACTCAGAGGCAATCTTCGCCTATATGGCAGTTGTGGTTGGGGTGGTGTACCTCATACTTCAAGGCGGGGTAAAAGAAGGCATCGAAAAAGCGGCAAAGCTGCTTATGCCAGCACTCTTTGTTATGCTCATTGGCTTGGTAGTGTTTGTACTGACCCGAGAAAATGCCATGGCTGGGGTTAAGTTCTATATCGTGCCTGAGTTTTCAAAAATCACGGCTGAAGTTGTCAACGGCGCCTTGTCGCAAGCCTTCTTTTCGCTGTCGCTAGGTATGGGTATTCTGATCACTTACGGAAGCTATATTGATAAACGAGCGGATGTGCCTAACTCGGCCAAATTGGTTGCATTAACCGATACGGCGGTTGCATTTACTGCGGGGTTAATGATTCTTCCGGCTATCTTCTCCTTTAACCCAGATATTAACCCTGATGATTTAAGTGAGTCTTCGGTTGGCATGATCTTTACTTACCTACCGAGTATCTTTCTCGCGTTACAAGATTCAATCGGGTATCTCGGTGCGTCGATTGTAGCGAGCTTGTTCTTCTTGCTTGTGTTCTTCGCAGCAATTACTTCACTGGTATCTATTTTTGAAGTACCGGTTGCGGCATTGATGGACGAGAAAGGCGTAAGTCGCAAATGGGCGCTAGGCTCTTTAGGCAGTATTATGATTGTGTTAGCCATTTTGAGCGCATTATCGTTCGGTAAAGTGGATATGTTGACTTCGTTTATGCACTACGCAGGGGCAGATAAGTCTTTGTTTGATGTGATTTACGACGTGTTCTACGACACTATTTTACCGCTCAACGGCTTACTTATTTGCTTGTTTGTTATTTACCGTTGGAAGAGCGCTAACTTCAACGCGTCTTTGGAAGAAGGTAGCAGCGGATACAAGGGTAGCTGGTTTGAAAAGTATGTAGATGTGTCGCTTAAAACCTTTATACCGTTAATTCTGCTTGTTATTTTTATAAACACAGTCGCAGTGAAATATTTTGGGTTTAACCTTTTCGGGTAAACCGCTTCACACATTACATCTAAACAAAAACGGCAAGCTTGGTAACGGGCTTGCCGTTTTTTATTGATTTAGAACATGCGATAGGGGTCAGCGAACTCGGGCGTAATACCTAACTGCGCCCAGCATTCGCGGGCGTCAATTACTTTCCCGCCAGGCTCAGCGTCGGTCCCTGTAAAATCAGGCGGCTCAATACCCATGGCTTTAGCAGCCTCAACATAGTACAGCCCCCGTTTGGGGTGAGACAAACTACACAGATGTATCGTGTCATTCAGTGGGGTACAGCGAATAATTTCGCCAAGCGCCTTAACGATATCAAAAACGTGAACCAGGTTTATTCTTTTATTACCCGCTTCTAGCTGACGTCCACTTAACGAACGGGCCGGGTGACGGTCTGGGCCAACCAAGCCCGCTAACCGCACAATACTTACGTTAATTTGCTCTCGCAGTGACAGTAAATATTGCTCTATTGCTACATGCGCTTTTGCCGACGCAGTTTGAGGGTTGGTTGGGGCCTGCGCTGTCAATGTCTCATCAGTATTATCACCGTAAACCGAGGTCGTACTGATAAAAACAATATGCCCAACGCCCGCCCTGATCGCGCTATCTATTAATGACAGCATGTGCTTTGTAAAGGCGTCTAAATTGGTGCTTCGTCGGCCGGGCGGTACATTGAGTAATAAGGTTGCATTAGGTAAATAGCGTTCAAGGGGCTTGGTGTTATCTCCTAGCGCATATTCAAGTGCTTCGATACCTTGCGCTTGTAACGCATGGCATTTGTCCCGACTTCTACTTGTGCCGACAATATTGAAATCATCGTTAAGTGCTTCGCCAACATACCCGGCTAACCATCCATAACCCGTAATTACTAAATTTTGCGTCATAGTCTCAATACCCTTTGTTTAATAGCCGTAGATTACATTAATTTGCAAAGCCTTGCTTTTATCAATACGTAAGTCGTTTTACTGATTGCCTTAAAAAGCAGCACTAAAAGCGCAAAGGTTTAAACGGGGTTAATACACGAGTATAGGGGGCGGACTTGCGAAAAAAGCCAACTATGGGCGTTACCCATCATTGGCTTTATAGATGTTAATGGTTTTGATACGAAGGGCTATTACATCTTCATTTCTGCATGACCATCGATATCTAACAGGTTCAGCTCTTCAAGCCCGGCAATTGACGCTTGCATTTTTCCTTCAGCATAATCAGCCTGTTTCAAAACTTTACACAAAGCATCGCCTTTTTCTTCTAATGCGGCGGCTTGACTCTCAAGACGATATTCTAGGTCTTCACCCCAACGTTCCATTTTTTCTTCGAATTCAGACATATCGCCGCCTTCCCATAGCATCTGAGTACCTACGGCTATTAAAATTCTGCCTATCGACTCGCTAATCAATGACTCTATCTGGGTTTCAAATTCTTGTTCCCAGCTTTCGTCAAACCAACCTGGCTCATCGAACTTGGTTGAATCGACACGGATATTACCCGCTTCATCATAAAATGAGGTGTTGAGCTTAGCGTCGAGCGAGTCAAAGAGTTCACGAAAGTCGTCGCCCATTTGGTCGCCGCCAAGGAGCTCTGTGAATACTTCAGTTACCGCGACATTAGCAATCTCTAAACCTTCACTGGCAATGTTCAGTGTCATTGGAATGGCCATATCTATATTGTCGTAGTATTCACCCACCCACTTTTTTTGCTCGCGATTAAGCGACACAGCTTCGCCGTTAACGGTCATATTGTGTTGAGCGTCTATGCTCATCACCGAGCCATTATCCATGGTTACGGTTAAGTCGCCTTGATAGTATTGAATGTGACCATCAAGCTCCATATCACAGCTGTTGGTCTGAAAGTTCTTATCGTGTGCAAGTGCCTGTCCACTGATTAAAGCGCTGGTGATGGCAACTGAAAGTAATAGTTTGTTAGACATTGTTCATTCCTTATTTCACTAATAACACGGTAGTGCGCGTGCAAAATGTAGTTCGGTATAGCCAGGGCTTGCTAAAAGCGGCGGCGATAGCCTGTTTGCAAAGAATAGAGCAATGCTCTTGCCATAATTTAAAGATTATATTTTTCAGTGGGTTATGTTTTTTTGAGAGGGCGGGAAATATAGGCGGCTTCATTTTTTGGCGAATATAATAATAAATTAGCCATTTTGACTAAGATCAATTTATGCCTTTTACGACATATTTAAACCCATCCAAGCATGTTCAAATCTTAATTATTGGTGCATAATACCGCCAATAATTTTAAGGGGTTATCACAATGGCTGATTGGATTAATGCAATTATGTTTGGTGTTGCGCTAATTGCCTTTACGCTAGGGCTAAGCAGCATCGTTATGGGCTTTATGACTGCTAAAGCAGGTGCTGAAGGTATGCAGGAAAAAATCGAGTACGGTTTTTTTGGCGTTACAGGTTTGGTGCTTTGCATGCTGATGGCCTATGCCTTAGCTTAAGCAAAAAGCGTTATGAAAAAACCGGCTTCAAAGCCGGTTTTTTTACGTCTGTAAAACAGTTATTGATGGTTACGCTTTCGGCGTGCTGTGAGGCTCTGCAGGCGTGTTTACACTACGCTCTGTCCTTTCATCGGCACTTTCATCGGCACTTCCATCAGAACTTTCACTTGTACTTTGCTTGGCACTATTATCAGCACCTTGCCTGGCGTTCACCTTTGCCTCTTGCTGATAGGCACTGTGCTCGCGGTGGGCTAAAAGCGAGAGGTGACCGTCTCGCTGGTAGGCGCGTAGGTCGAACAGGTCAAGCATGGCCATGACGTGGTCGAAAATATCCGACTGTACTTTCTCGTATTTGACCCATTCTTTTTCTGCGCTAAAGCAATAAATTTCTAAGGGCAAACCTAGCTCATTAGGGGGAAGCTGCCTAACCATAAGCGTAAGCTCTTGGTTGATATTCGCATGCTTGCGCAAATAGGCTTCTAAGTAGGCTCTAAACGTACCGATATTGGTTAGCTTGCGGTTATTGAGTAAATCCGACTCATCAATGGAGTAATCCCTGTGATAAGCACGCAGTTCGTTTTTCTTTTTATCGATATATTCGTTGATATAACGAATTTTTGAAAAGCGGTCTAACATATCGTTGTCGCAGAGTTTGATAGAGTGCACATCAATATAAATGGCGCGCTTAATTCTGCGGCCGCCGGACTCCTGCATACCTCGCCAGTTCTTCACCGCTTCAGTAGTAAGGCTATAAGTAGGTAGTGTCGAGATGGTTTTGTCCCAGTTTTGTACCTTTACATTGGTTAAGCCTATTTCAAGTATTTCACCGTCGACTTCGTATTTCGGCATGGCTATCCAATCACCGGTATTGAACATGCGGTTAGCGGCAATCTGTATACCGGCTACAAAACCTAAAATAGTGTCTCTGAATATCAATAACAGCACCGCGGCAATAGCGGTTAGGCCCGATACAATAAGCAACGGACTTCTATCGACTATTAAAGAAATACTCAGCAGTATAGTAATGATTGCAAAGGCAAGTTTAGTCACCTGAATGAACCCTGTAATCGGGGCTCGTCGGGAAAGGGCTGAGGCGTTGTAAACGTCTTCTACTGTGCTTAGCATGGCATACAAAGCGAGTAAGCCACTGTAAAGCATATAAAGCTGAGCACTTTTGATTACCATACCGTGCATGACGGCTTCATCATCGATAAGTACTGGAGTGGCAACGTAGATGAATAGCGCAGGGAAGAGGTGCATTAAACGTCTAAAGAAGCCATGCTCTTGAAGCGCGTTGTCCCATTTATTATTAGACTTGTAAACCCAGCTAGCAATTTGCGGGCGTACTAATAACCGCGCAATAATATAAATGAACGCTGCAATTATCAGGGTAGACCCTAGTGCAAGCACTGTATAAAGCGGGTCCTCAGTGGTTAAGTTTGGGAAAACGTCGTTTACCAAGTTTATAAAGTAATCGCGTACTGAAGCACTCACTTCCATTATTTATGACTCCAATAATTGCTTTATGCGGTTGTCTTTATTTTTCCATAAGCTGTTTAACCAGTTTTGGAAATAAAGACGAAATTCAGACTCTGTACGTTCTGACTGCTGTTGTAACTCGGGTACAGGCGTTACGTTTACATCAATAACAATTTTAGTCATCTGGCCGCTTAACATTGCCATCATCGGATGACCTTTATTTTCAGGGTAGAGCAAAGAAATATCCAGTACGTTCGTAAATAACTCGCCCATGGCTGATAAGGCGAAAGACACGCCCCCCGCCTTAGGTGGAAGTAAGTTGACATAGGGGCTTTGCTTTGAAAGGTGCTTCTGTGATGTAAAGCGTGTTCCTTCAACAAAATTTATCACTGTAGTCGGCACGGTTCTGAACTTTTCACAATACGCTTTAGTGGTTTCCAGATCCTTTCCCCTTTTTTCAGGGTGCTTCTCTAAATAAGCACGGGTATACCTGTGCATGAAAGGCATATCAAGTGCCCACGCGCCAAGCCCTACAAAAGGCAGCCAGATAAGCTCTTTCTTTAAGAAAAACTTGGGCGCTGGAATACGATGTGTAGCAAATTCAATAAGTAAAATGATATCGAGGTAGCTTAGGTGGTTCGCGATAATAAGATACCAGCTATCTTTAGAAAGCGTGCCGTGAACAGAGCACACAATGTCGACCTTGTTGAATAGGCGAATCAATATGACACTAATGCGGCCAAAGCTAAACATCAGCGCGTGCATGACCTTATTCCACGCTGTTCTAATTTTTCCGTTCGGCAATAAAAGCTTTACCAAACCCAATAGAATAATAAGCCCACCCCACAAAGCTAAGTTAAGAATTTGCAGTGTGGTATGTAAAACGAAGATAAAAGGCGCAAGTACTAGACGGATCATAATGGTTTCTGAGTTGCGTTAAGTGATGCTAAACGTTGATCTTTGGCATGCCAACGCTCATTTAGCCATGTCTGAAACCGGGCACGCACTTGTGGGTCATCAAAATAGCTGTCGTTGAAAACCCCATTATCCATAATCTCTTTTATTGGCATCACATCAATATTCACGCGAATGTCGCGAACTTTACCGCTTACGAAATCCCAAAACGAGGGGACCCCATTAGGATAGTCGATGGTAACGTCAATAAGTTTATGTAGCTGGTCGCCCATGGCCGACAACACAAAAGCAATACCGCCGGCTTTAGGCTTTAGCAAGTGCTCAAACGGAGAGTTCTGTCTATCATGCTTGGCTTTGGTGAAACGCGTGCCTTCTACGAAGTTCATTATACTTACCGGCTTATTGCGAAATTTTTCACACGCTTTGCGGGTGGTTTCCATATCTTTACCTTTCAGGTGCGGATTTTTAGCAATGAAAGACTTCGAGTAACGACGCATGAATGGAAAATCGAGCGCCCACCAGGTAAGACCTAAAATGGGCACATAAATAAGCTCTTTTTTGAGGAAAAACTTCAGAAAAGGAATCTTTCGGTTAAATACACGTTGAAGAACGAGGATATCGACCCAAGATTGATGGTTAGCAACAACGAGGTACCAATCTTTTCGAGTCAGTTTTTCCAGCCCGTTTACTTGCCACTTTGTGCGTCCACTAATGCGCTGATTAATATTATTGACGCCGATCCACGCGGTGGCGCATGCGTCGAGTAAATAAGAAATGAAACGCCGCCACGGGGCGATAGGGATGAGTTTAAAAACTGCCAATATAAAAATAGGCGTAGACCACAAAACTGTGTTTAAAAAATAAAAAATGACCGAAATAGTGCCAACAATATGATGCAGCAGTGCTTTTACCATTGTACTTACCTCAAAAATTAGGCGCTTAGTGTAAACGAACTTGATCTAAAATCCGATAGAGCCTTTACTGATTCCACAATAAAGGTGCAAATTTACGAATTTAAGGAGCTGAAATGGAACTTATTGGCGAAAATAGAGCATTTGGGGGGCGTCATTTACGCTACACCCACAAAGCTGAAACAACACAGTGCGATATGACATTCGCGATATTTCTTCCCCCTTTCGCTTCGAAAGAGAAGCCAGTGCCAGTATTGTATTGGCTGTCGGGGTTGACCTGTACCGATCAAAACTTCATGCAGAAAGCGGGAGCAATGAAACTAGCGGCCGAGCTCGGTATGGCAATAGTCGCACCAGATACATCACCTCGAGGAGAAGGTGTACCTGATGATGAAGAAGGGTCTTATGATTTCGGCCTAGGCGCTGGGTTCTACGTAAATGCTACGCAAGCACCGTGGAATACGCATTACAACATGTATAACTACATTGTTGATGAATTGCCTGCGCTCATTGAAAGTGAGTTCCCTGTTACTAAAGAGCGAGCCATTAGTGGCCATTCAATGGGGGGGCACGGTGCCTTAGTTATCGGCATGCGTAATCCGAATAAGTTTGTATCTGTGTCTGCTTTTAGCCCTATTTCAAATCCATCTGATTGTCCGTGGGGACAAAAGGCGCTTGGCCGTTACTTAGGCGATGATAAAGAAACGTGGAAGGATTATGACGCTTCTGTGTTACTTGCAAGTAAAACACACAGCGTGCCGCTTTTAGTTGAGCAAGGCACAAAAGATGAGTTTTTACACGAGCAACTAAAGCCGCAAACGTTAGTGCATGCTGCACAGCAATCAGACACCCAGTTAACGCTAAACATGCATGAAGGTTATGATCACAGCTATTTCTTCATCGCTTCATTTATTGAAGAACACTTAGAGTTCCACGCGGGGCATATGGGCCTTATTTAACAATATTTCGAATGTGGAAAGCCGAAGAACGGCGATGTAAATCGCGGTCTTCGGCTTTTTTATTTGTAGATAGGGTAAGAGATGGTGTAGGTCATTGCCTGTTTATTTAAGCTTTTGCGCTAGCGAAATAAATTCCTTTATAGCGACGGGGCGTTGGTATAAATACCCTTGACCATACGCACATTGATGACTTTGCAAAAAGTCTTGCTGCTGCTGGGTCTCAATCCCTTCAGCGATGATTTTTATATTCAGGTTATGTGCTAAACCTAAAATAGCTTGCACAATGGCTTGGTCGTCGGTGTTTTTTTCAAGTTCACTTACAAACGAGCGGTCAATTTTAAGTTCGTCAATTGGCAGCTTTTTCAAATACACGAGTGAACTGAAGCCTGTTCCAAAGTCATCAATCGATACGGTAATCCCCATCCCGCGAAGTTCGTTCAACAGAACCGAAACCACATCTAAACTTTCTACCAACACGCTTTCGGTAAGTTCAATTGACAGGTTTGAGCCCGGCAGCTGATGGTCTTCAAGTGCGTTCTTAATTTGGTTAAGCAAGGCCAAGTCTGAGACTTGTCGGCCCGAGATGTTAATTGCTAAACGGATGTCTAAATTGGCCCCTTTTAAGGCGTCAATCGCATTACACGCTTCATTGATAAGCCACTCACCAAAGGGGAAGATGAGCTCGCTTTTCTCCGCTAGTGGAATAAATACTTCAGGGGAAATAAATTTTCCCTCGGGCGTAATCCAACGTGCCAAGGCTTCACATTTAACAATTTTACCTGTGGTTAAATCGACGATAGGCTGTAAAAAAAGCTTTAGCTGGTTTTCGTCTATCGCTTTGCGAAGCTGGTTTTCAAGTTCATTAATGGCGAAGTGCTGTTTATGTAACTCTTCGCTATAAGTTAGCGCAGTATTACGCCCCTGATATTTAGATGCCTGTAAGGCAATATCAGCACACTGAAGCAGACCCTCAGACGAACTGCAGTGGGCAGGGTAGTTAGCTTCACCAATATTCACCCCTAAGTTTGGCTCGCTTCCATTAAGGACGGTATAGGTTTGGTTTAACTTTTGAATAAGGTTTTTTACGTACTGCTCGCTCGATTCATTCTTAAACGTATCTTCACGTTTCACTAGGGCGAATTCGTTACTGCCAATTCTTGCTATAAAGCCGCTATTGCCGACGAAGGCCTGCAGGCGAAGCGCGAAGGACTTGAGGATCTCATCTCCTGACTGATAGCTAAGCGCTTCATTTATTCTCTTGAAACCGCAAATATCAATAATGAAAAGCTTGAATGCCGTTTCCTCTTGCACAAGACGTTTTACGGTATCAGTAAACAGATTCCGATTGGCAACCTTGGTTAGCGAGTCCATTCCGCTAGCGGTTAATACGCTCTCTTCTTTATTGTGAATATGTGTAATATCAGTAAACAGGTAAACCCAGTGCGTCAGCTCATCTCCCTGTAACACTGGGTGAATGGTAACTTGAAGCCAGACTTTGTATTCGTCCACCGGCTGCCAATAAAGCTCTCCCTGCCAAGGGGCTTTTTTCTTCACAAGAGTTGGTAAGAAAGAGGCGGGGGCATCGATACCTTTTAATAGCTCACCTACGCGGATTGAGCTTGGTGTTGTACTGCTGCAAAGAAGAAGCCTATGAGAGGCTTTGTTATCAAGAACTAAACCGCCCTTATCATCAAGAATAACCACACCTGTTTCAAGGTTGTGAATTGCTTGTTGAATAGGAGGAACCAATTTCTGCATTCGTTTATTTTTGCGAAGCACACTGTTTAATTTGTGCCTTATATATTCATGCTGACCAACGATTTCGTGGTGGCTTAACAATAGCTCTCTTGCGGCTTGCAGGGTTTTTCGCTTTTCGTCGAATTGTTCTTCAATGTTTTTAACTACTAAGTAGCGCGAGCCAGATTCGCTATTAATCGCTAGTGCCTCAAGACGTAGTACCTGCTTTTCATTTTGTTCTGTCCAAAAGCCTGAAGACAAGGTAAAAGAGGTATCGCCTTTCCACACCTCACCGGCATCTAGAAAGAAATCATCTAGGAAAATGGAGGGGATATGCTTTTTTTGTAGCCGGTTTTTTTCGTCTAATGTGACAACGTGAGGAAGCCATGGTAATTCTGGGGTTAGGCACTCTAATTCTTCTTCAGCACTGCACTTGAATAAAGCGCAATTCGTAATGCCTAACGCATTTAATAAATGAATATCCATGGCAATCTCCTACCAAAACGCAATGGTACTAAATAAGTTCTCTACATTTTCACCGGTTTTTGCGCTGGTTTTTGTAAGCGAAGTAAATTTCTGAGCATAAGTGTTTAGCTCTTCCTCACTCCAATGCCAACTTGTTGGAAGGTCGGTTTTATTAACAACGAAAAATGCAGGAATGTCAGGGTAGTGTTCTTTGGCGAGTTCTAAAATTTCCATGCCTTCAAGCAAAGATTGAGAACGGGTCTGGTCTACCACAACGATGTAGGCGCTGGCCCCTCTAAGATATCGAGGGTTGAAACCACAGTATCTGTCGATACCTTCTAAATCCCAAAGCAGAAGCTGAACACCGCGTCCCTCTTTATTGACTTGTTTCTTGTCTATTTTTACACCAATAGTGGTCTTGTACTTTTCAGAGAAAATACCTTCGACGAACTGCTTGATTAGGCTTGTTTTTCCAACACCAGTAGGTCCTAAAATACAAACTTTTTTCTGTATCACTGAAAAGTTTCCTTACTACAGCTCACTGGATATTAATACGTTTAACATAACTGAACGTCCCATTGATGCGTTTTGCAATGGTAGCTCTCCTAAGCTTACAGGTATAAGGATATCACTTTCTACACCAAGTGAAATTAATGAATTCACAACATTCTCTGCGCGTTTTTGGCTAAGCTCACGATTTCGTGCACTTGAACCTGAGTTGTCACTGGCACCCATTACCACAATGCTAACAACCGTATTGGTTTTGTTGGCAAGAGATAAAAGTTGCTTTATTTCGTTAGCCAGTGATTCTAATTTGGCTAACTGTACTTCAGAAAGCACTTGTTGGTTAGTAGCAAAAAGTACAGTTTGCGAAGAAACTTTATTAACTAACCGGTTTAGCGCCGCTTTTTGTATAACAGCATTGTCGATTTGATGGGCTGCTTTTACGTTAAGCGCATCCGTATCTACATGAATTGACGAAATACCTGGAATACGCCCCATTTGTTGGGTAAAGCGCTGAGCGGTTGAGGCGAATACGCTTCCCGAAATCACTGCGTTATTATCCTCTTTAGCGTTAAGCGACAAGGTTTCTGTTTCACTTAAGTG
>Ga0114899_1001742_pt1 | contig 12360 bp, 10 predicted proteins | sample MalvireepMed_215_FD_83497 | JGI IMG/M metagenome (GOLD analysis project Ga0114899, IMG submission 83497) | Marine viral communities from the Global Malaspina Expedition - Malaspina viral metaG DeepMed_215 | ecosystem: Environmental > Aquatic > Marine > Oceanic | place: Mediterranean Sea... | reverse complement strand
ATTACCGTGCGTAATAGCCCTATTAACAAAGTCGATAGTACCGATAGCCCTACTTTGGCGCTGAGTTTCGATGAGAGTATGGCTTCGCTGAACTCAGATGATACTGCCAAGCTAAACAGTCAAGTAGCGGATCACTTAGCAACTGCCGCAGATAGCGCAGCGCCTGAGCCTGTAGCGACTAGTAAGGACGCCGCTGATAGCGCTTCTGCCAGTACCATCACCGCTCGTCGCAAGACTGCAGCAACCGATAGCTTGCCAGTCACTAATGAGAAAATAGTTAGCTATACCGTACAGCGTAACGACAACCTATGGCTGATCTCCAAGCAAATCGCTGAGCAGAACAATCTTGATATATCAGCGGTGATGAGTCAGATCAAAACGCAAAACCCCAATGCTTTTATTAATCAAGACGCCGATCAGCTCAAAGCCAATGCCGAGTTGCGTTTACCTAATTATGAGGTAATACCCTCACAAAGCAGCATCCAAGCCGCCATATCTGAACAGCGAGCACGCTATCTACGAGCCAATAAAAAAACTGCTAAAGCATCTAGCGAAAAAGCAACAGCGGACAATACTACAAGTGCAGCCTCAGTATCCTCGCAGATAGCCCAAGCAAAACCAACCAAGTCGGCTAATAGCACAGCAAAACCTACGACTCAAACACTACCACAAGCACGTTTTTCGGTAGTGGCTCCAGGGGGTAAAGGTCAAGCTGATGGCACTCAAACCAAAGCAGATGCGGCGGCAGGCAATGGGCTAAGTACTGAGGTTCTCGCTTCCCTAAAGTCGTCTCGGCAGCGCACTGCTACGCAAGCTCAGCGCACAAAACTGATGAATAATAGCCTTGGTAGTTATACACAAAAACTGCAACTACAAAATCAAAAACTGGCTGAGCTTGAAGCTCGACTAAAAAAATTACGCAATCAATAACCGCTTAGCTGACTAGCAACACTTGCTCTGAGCTTGCTATACTCAGCACGAATAGTCGTAGGAATCATTATGGATAATATGCTATATATCATTGCAGGACTAATCATTGTTTTACTAATAGCTGTGTTGATTATGCGTAGGCAAAAAGCGCAGCCAACCGCTAGACATATAGACGATGCTCCGTCCAGCACTAGACGCGTGCCTACCGACTATGATGCGGCTCGTACCAATGCATCAGCAGGCGCGACTAAGTTTGACAATTTGACTGTCGCTGAGCGGTTTATCGATCAGCAGCGTTATGACAAAGCAATCGAGGTACTAGAGCGCGGCCTTATCCAAAAGCCTCATGATGCTAAGCTGTCACTCAAGCTTCTCAACATCTATGCCCTGACTACGCAGACTGAGAATTTTTATAGAACTTATGACGCTATCAGTGCTCATTGCGATGCCGCTACTATCGCCCAAGCCAAAGATCTAAAGGCACTATTTGACCAAGAACATTCTCAGACGCCTATAGCAGCACGTGACGATACCCATGCTAATGATCAGCAGCAGGCAGTAGCAGCGGATTACGAGAGCCTCGACTTCGATGTCGCAAGCGTTTCTAATGAAACGCAGAGTCATCAACAGGATAAATTCAGTACGTCTCAAGAAACTGCGGCGAGTACTGACTCTATTACTGACTTAGACTTTGTATCTTCGGCTCCATCAGCGAGCTCTTTTAATGAGAGTACTATCACTGATGATACGAGTAGCAATGACAGTGCTGACGCTATCTTTGATCTGACCTTAGATGATTTAGAGAGTGAAAGTTTTGATGAGGCTACTGCTAATACAGCCCGCAATCTATCTGTTAACGATTCTGGCTTAGATAGCCATACTTTGAGCTTAGACGAGCAGTTTGAGAGCGATAGCACTGCTGCATCTACACCTGTCAAAGATAGTCAGGAGAGTAACCTTATCAGCGAAGATTTTAGTGCTGCTGAAGCTCGCTCTAATGAAGTGAGCTTTGATGAAGTAAGCTCTGATAAATTGAATCTTGATGAAGACTTTAGCCTTGATTTTGATGAGCCGGCGGCGAATTCCCTGAGCAGTGAGACGGTAGCGCTGCAACCTACCGACAGTCAAAATGACAATTTACAAGAAGATTTTGTACTAGATTTTGATGATCTAGCATCAGATAACCCTTCAAATAGCGATACAGGCATAAGCACCGACCTGAACACCGACATAAATATTGATACTATTGGCGACTCTGAGCTTGCTGCTTCTGATCTTACGACTGAAGAAGAGACAGCGGACGTCTCTAGTTTTGACTTGGATTTGAGCTTAGACGATGATAGCTCAAGCGAGCTGCAACTAGACGCTTTATCATTAGACAGTTTAGAACAAACAAACACCCAAGAGACGGTAAACGACAATAGCACTTTAGCAGTAGAAGAAAACTTATCCTCTACGGCGTCATCCAATTCTATCGAGACACTCACTACCGAGCTAGATGATTTCGACTTCGATTTAACTGATTCGCAGCCTATTAAGAATGAGCCAAGCACGACTGAAACTGACTCTCCTTTGATGTTCGATGACGAGACGCCTTTTGAGGAAGATTTTAGTCTCGATGATTCTATCTTCGAAGACGCAGCCACGACAGCTAGCCCAGTCGTCACAGAGGACAAAGCAGATAATACAGACTTTGCGGCGCAGTTTGCCGCGGATTTTGACTTCGTTAATGATTTAGATAATCAACAAATCACTCTAGACTTAGCAGCAAAATATTTGGAGCTTGGTGAATACGATAGCGCCAAACGTTTACTCAGCGAAGTTATTGCGCAAGGCAGTAGCGCTCAACAGGCTCAGGCACAAACGCTATTAGAGCGCACTGTATAAAGTGATAGGCGGCTTGGTTTAATAGAGCCATACCGCCTTACTTTTCTTTTTTATCGTCATCTCATCAACGGTTTTTAATAACATTTTGCGACTTAAATATGGCTTCACGTTCCACATTATCATCTCTCAACTCGCAGTCTGTACAGCTGATTTATGCAGGCGGCACCTTTGGCAGTTATGGGCGGCCACTAGCGCCGCTTGCCGCCGAAGTGTTCTTACCCGCCTTACAGCAACTTGTCACTGAGCACGATGATGCCGCTTTTTTACCTAAGCTGTGTTGGTTAGATAACTCGCTTATCAAAGACAGTAGCCAATTAACGCCAAGCGACTTTGTACATTTTTATACGCTGTTACTCTCGGCCTATCAAGCTGGCGAGCGCCAGTTTGTGCTGATCACAGGGACTGACACCTTAAGCTACTTAGGAGCGTTTTTGGCAGAAGCTTTTGCCGGTTCTGACATCAGTATTACTCTCACAGGCAGCATGCGTCCACTACTAGATAGCGAAGAGCTGCACGCTTATAAAATCGACAGCCACGGTGATGCTTGGGATAATTTTCGTGAGGCTCTGCGCTTAGCAGCAGCGGGGCAATCAGGGGTGAAGATATGTTTTGGCGGTGAGTCTTGGCCGGCGCAAACGGTGCAAAAGATTCATAGCCATGATTTTATGGCCTTTACCGGTCATCACCGTGCCGCCTATCCTGATAATAGCTATATAGATAAGCTGACAGATACTCGCCGGCAGCATTGGCTTGATGACCAACAACAAGTTTTGGCAGCGGTACAAAATCAGCCACAGCACGCTCATGTTCATGCACTTTACTGCTTGCCTAACGATCCAAGCGTGCTCAGCGAGCAGTTACAAGCGCTGCTGTCAAAACCGCCATGCGCCATTATCTTATTAGGGTTTGGCAGCGGCAACGTACCTTACTCGCCGCAGCTTGCCGAGGCGCTACAAGCGGCTTATAAACAAGGCCATATAGTAGTCTGCGCCAGCCAATGCCCGTTTGGCGGCGTGAGTAGCAGTTACGCCGCGGGCAGCTGGCAATATGATTATCACGTCATCGCTGGTGGACGCCTCACTCTCTCTGCGATCTACGCGCGCCTACTGTGGTTATTGCTACGTTACGACACCCCTGCCCGTAGACGTCAGCGCTGGACTTATAGCGTTAACCAAGCAGGAACTTCTACGAGTCGTCAGCGCTAAACAATCCCAAACTCATAAAATAAGCTTAAGCACCTCAACCATTATGACCGACTCTTTAGCAGATAACGCTCAGCCGATAGTGCCGCAAGACGAGCTAATCCAACACACCGATGAAGACACTCCTACTTACACTTTAGCGATAGCTATCGAGTTTTTGGGGACTCATTATTATGGCTGGCAACGACAAAAAGAGGTTTTAGGCGTCCAGCAAGTCCTAGAGACTGCTATTAGCAAAGTCGCTAACGAGACAGTAGAAGTGGTCGCCGCAGGACGCACCGACTCTGGGGTACACGCAAGTAACATGGTCGCTCACTTTGTCACTCGAGCCTACCGACCTACCCATAATTGGCTGCGCGGTGTCAATAGCTTATTACCCGATGATATTGCACTACGCTGGATTCAGCCGATGCCAAGCGATTTTCATGCGCGCTTTAAGGCCATCGCTCGGCGTTATCGCTATGTTACGCTCAATCAAGACACGCGCCCGGCTATCTTAAACCACCAAGTGACTCACATTCATCAGCCACTTGATCTAGCCGCAATGCAAAAGGCTGCTGCAGACATAGTAGGAACGCATGATTTTACAAGTTTTCGCGCCGCAGCTTGCCAGTCCAATCAGCCGGTGCGTACCATCAGTCATGCCAAGCTCTTTGCTCATGGCGCCTTTATTGTATTTGATATTCAAGCCGATGGCTTTTTGCATCATATGGTACGTAACTTAATGGGTACGCTGTACGCTATCGGCCGTCACGAGCTGCAGCCGGACGACCTCTTAGCTATTTTAGCGCAAAAAGATCGTACGATTGCCCCGCCGACCGCTGCTGGTGATGGACTTTATTTTATAAAAGCGTATTACCCCGAAGAGTACGAGTCGCTGCTCCCAAAAGAGCCACTGACTCCAATTTGGCTCAATCTGCCAGATTAATTTTTTAGATATTCAAGCTCAATTATAATTTGACATACATAACCACTAAACGCTGTCAAGCAAAAACCCGTTGCCATATTGCTTTAATCGCTAAACTTACGTATAATATTGGCTTATTTTTCATTGATTGATATAAATTATGGCTAAAAAAGACGATATTATCGAGTTTGAAGGCGAAGTCATCGATACCTTGCCAAACACTCTGTTTAAGGTTCGTTTAGAAAACGGACACGAAATCATTGCCCATATCTCTGGCAAAATGCGTAAGCATTACATCCGTATTTTGACTGGTGATAAAGTCAAAGTCGAGATGACGCCTTATGACTTGACCAAAGGTCGTATTACTTATCGTGGTAAGAACTAAACTGCTTACTTCGTATGACCTCTAAGTTTTAATCTAGTCTAGAGAATTAAGCACGCTTAGCATCTCTTGTCAGGCAAAAAAAATACCGCTAATAATTGTACTAGCGGTATTTTTTTGCCTAATATTCTAGCTTAAAGATTCAATCAATCTGACTTGTCATAAAATCACTTAAACTCTACTGTAGCGTCATCGTCGATAACTCCTAACAAAGATAACGCGTCCCAGTTGGTCAAACGCACGCAGCCTGCTGAGGCTTGGCGACTAATGCGATCAGGATCTGGCGAACCATGAATGCCATAAGACGGCTTTGACAAGCCAATCCAAACCTTGCCTACTGGGTTATTAGGACCTGGCGGAATAATAAACTTCTCTCCGTTATCGCCAGTATAAGTATAGTTGGGGCCATTGACTTTCACTTTTACTTCATGCGTACCCGTTGGTGAAGGCGTAGCAGTGCTGCCGACTGTCGTGGGATAGCTAGCTACAAGATTGCCTTGGTCATCATAGGCATAGAGAGTTTCAGTAGTTTTATCGGCGACCACACGGCTGACCGGCGTTGTATTAGGATTGCCCGGATTATAGACGGTGATGGTCTCGCCAGCATTAAAGCTAGCCTTTGGATTTAGAGACTTCAGGTAGCTGTCACTCATATGAAACTTCTCAGCTAATGCCTCGAGCACGGATTCATAATACATGCCCTCGAGATTAGACTTGGCTTCTGCGCTAGCTGGAATCGTGGTCGTTTTGATATTGACATCATCAGGGGTTAATTTATAGCGCACTAGTACAGGTTGACGGGTTAATGCCTCACTCGCTATCAGTGCATCCCAAGTTTCGGTATTTAATTGGTCAGTGACGCTCAAACCATTCGCCTTTTGAAACGCTTGCATCGCTTTACGAGTGTTTTTGCCCCAGTACCCATCCACTGAGCCGACGCCGCTATGGTGCCAATTTAATAGCGCTTGCAAGCGAGTGCCAACTTCACGATCTATCTTCTCCCCCTCTTTCCAATTAACACGGTTTATTTTTTTTGCAGATTTTGATAGTCCCTCTGTCGTATACTTAATGGTTGGTAGTAGCTCGTTAAGAGACTCAGCTGTCGCTTTACTTGCTGCTTTATCACTATTTATCTTTTGACTGACGCCATTAGTAACGGGGCTAACATCGCTGTTAGTTGCCGCTAGCGCTGGACTCATTAGTAGCACAGTAGATAGACTGCTCACTAGCATGGCACTGGTAATTTTGGTTAATTGAGACATAGTTTCCTCTAATATTCAATATAGTCTTATAGTGACTTTTTATTATTGTGAAAGTATTTACTAATATAAATACTTCAATAATAATGCCATAGCGCCCTGTTAGCATATAAGCCCATTATGTTAATAGCGGTCTACTCATATAGTATCTATGTAAATATAACAACTATGTAAAATCTACGTAAAAAACTGCTTACTTAGTAAATATATTAATAAGCTCTTTTGGACAAAAAAAACCTATAAATCGGCAAACGATTTATAGGTTAAATGAGAGATAAAAATCCATAAATATGGACTAGCACTTAAAAACAGTTATAGCAGTTTGGCCAATACCGCCTCGCCCATCTGACGACAGCCCACTTGCGTCAGGCCACTTTCGCTGTTATCCAAGATATCAACCGTACGTAGACCATCATCCAACACATCGCTGACCGCTTGCTCTATCGCTTGTGCAGCGGTCTCTTGCTTAAAAGTATAGCGTAGCATCATAGCTACCGATAGAATCGTCGCTAAGGGATTGGCTTTATCTTGTCCAGCGATATCAGGAGCCGAGCCATGACAAGGCTCATACATACCTTTACCGTCCTCATCGAGGCTCGCTGATGGCAGCATCCCAATAGAGCCTGTGAGCATAGCCGCTTCATCCGATAAAATATCGCCGAACATGTTGCCGGTGACCATGACATCGAACTGTTTGGGATCCTTTATGAGCTGCATACAAGCGTTGTCAGCGTACATGTGCGACAACTCAACATCGCTATAATCCGCTTCTTGCATCTTAATCATCGTCTGCTTCCACAGCTCAGTCACCTCTAACACGTTGGCTTTATCAACTGAACAAATCTTAGCCGGCTTGCCGCTGGATTGGGCGCGAGTCTGCGCCATCTCGAACGCGACTTTGCCGATACGCTCAATCTCGCTGGTGCTATACACCATAGTGTTGTAGCCCTGCTGCTCGCCGTTGTCTAAAGTACGGATGCCGCGCGGTTCACCAAAGTAGATACCACCCGTCAGCTCACGGACGATTAATAAGTCAAGCCCTGAGATGATATCGGCTTTGATACTCGAAGCATTCGCTAGCTGCGGATATAGTTTGGCGACACGCAAATTAGCAAACAGACCAAGCTCACTGCGAATCTTGAGCAAACCACGTTCAGGACGTTTACTGCGCTCAATGTTATCCCACTTAGGGCCACCAACTGCGCCTAACAGTACAGCGTCGGCTGCACGAGCCTGCCTTAAAGTCTCCTCGGGCAACGGCTCACCAGTCGCATCAATCGCCGCACCGCCAAGAAGCCCCGACTCCAGAGTAAAGCCCAAATCGAATTTATCATTGGCCGCTTTTAGGACATCGATAGCTTGAGTCATAATCTCAGGACCGATGCCATCGCCTGCTAGTGTCAATATAGTCGCCATACTTTTCCTTGTCTTTGAATATTGTAATAAAACTAGAGCTTGTCAAAACTTAGTTATTTGTGGAAATCGGAGGTTTTAATAATTGCGATAAAACGTTATAAAGGGATTTAACTGGTCACCGTATCATCAAACACGCCAGTTTCTACAAACTCGCCTTGACGCTCAGTATCAACTTGCTTACAAAAACGACGCTCAATAGTGCCATCTTGAATAAGCTCTATGCATAGAGGGTTCGGCGATGCACTCGTTAATAAGCTACTGTCTTTTTGTTGAGATTGAACTTTATAAGCGCGCAGCTGATAAGTACCCGCAACGAACTCGTGAATAACCGTGAAACGCTCGACGTATTCTAAGTTATTTTCAGGATAAAAGTTCACTTGTACTTCGCGCTTGATAGGTGTTACTCGGGCGTAATAATTAGTCAAACCGGAGATGCCAGAGGCCGATAACGGCACCAGCTTAACAGCTTTAGTATCGACTAGTGGCACCTTATCTTTTTCAGGTTTTACTATTACAATGTTACGGTCAACAGGCTGATGCGTCTCTTCTGCAATAGTCGGCGTTTGATCGATGCGAGTAATCTCACAGTGATAAGTACCTACACAAGCGATATTAGTCTCGCCTGCCACCGGGTAAATCTTGCCAGACCAATTGTCAGCACTATCAGCAGCTTCTATCTGATGATAGCCTGTAAAAAGCTGACAACTTGATAACAGTGCACTCATAGCGAAAGTGGCACCAACATAAGCGGCAAAACGTGTTTTTTTCATAATGACGGCTACTTTTTTTAAATGATAAAGTGCTTTTATAATAGCTATCTTGCCGCCATAACTCAACACAGTATTGCTCACTGTATAACTATTATTAACGCTGGTATAAATAAGTAAATAGCCTTAAGAGTGTTAAATACTCATAAGACGCTACTGCCGATAGAGCATCGCCTAGAAACTTCGGTTAAGCATGCACTTGATTAAATATCCAAGGCGTCTTTTGCATCATTTTATGCTCATAGTCTTTGATAGCATCGCTTTGTTGCAAGGTTAGACCGATATCATCTAGACCATTTAACAGACAATGCTTGCGAAACTCATCGACCTCAAACGCATACTCTTCTCCTGTCGGGGTGATGACCACTTGGCGCTCTAGATCAGCGGTCAGCTCATAGCCCTCATTCGCTTGCGTGGCTTGCATAAGCGTATCGACAATAGCTTCATCTAAAATAATGGGCAGCATTCCGTTCTTAAAGCAGTTATTATAAAAGATATCGGCAAAGCTTGGCGCAATCACCGTACGAAAGCCGTATTCTGAGAGGGCCCATGGCGCATGCTCGCGACTAGAGCCACAACCAAAGTTTTTACGCGCAAGCAAAATCGTTGCGCCTTGATAGCGGGGCTGATTTAAGACAAAATCAGGGTTGATCGGGCGTTTACTATTATCTTGCCCCGGAAACCCTTCGTCCAAATAGCGCCAATCGTCAAATAAATTGACGCCAAAACCGGTGCGCTTAATAGATTTTAAAAACTGCTTAGGGATAATCTGATCGGTATCAACGTTTGAGCGGTCTAAAGGGCATACAATGCCCGTTTGAATATTATAAGCTTGCATAGTGTTTCCTATAAATAACTATCGAATGTTAGAAGAGTAATCGATTATCCTCTTCTAAAAAGTACGCACATCGACAAAGTGACCCGCCAATGCGGCCGCTGTCGCCATCGCTGGACTCACTAAATGCGTGCGCCCGCCATTGCCTTGACGGCCCTCAAAGTTACGGTTAGAGGTCGACGCGCAGTGCTCACCGGGCTCAAGCTTATCGGCATTCATCGCCAAACACATTGAGCAACCAGGCTCGCGCCACTCAAACCCTGCATCAGTAAATAGCGTATCTAAGCCCTCAGCTTCCGCCTGCAATTTGACTTGCCCGGAGCCAGCAACGACGATCGCTTCTTTGACGCTATCAGCGACCGTGCGCCCTTTAATTACTGCTGCCGCATCACGCAAATCTTCAATACGCGAGTTGGTACAAGAGCCGATAAAAATACGATCAAGATGAATATCTGTGATCGGCTGACCTGCCTTGAGTCCCATATAACGGTATGCGCGCATCCAGCCCTCTTCTTGAGTGGCATCTGCCGCTTGCTCTGGCGTCGGAACGGACCCCGTGACATCAACGACCATCTCAGGAGAGGTGCCCCAAGAGACTTGCGGGGCAATCTGGCTACCATCAATCTCAACGACAGTATCGAACACCGCATCAGCATCTGAATACAAAGTACGCCAGTAGCGCTCTGCTTGCTGCCACTGCTCACCAGTGGGTGCGTAAGGACGACCTTTGACATAATCGATGGTAGTATCATCAACTGCCACCATGCCAACGCGCGCGCCTGCTTCAATCGCCATGTTACAGACCGTCATCCGGCCCTCCATGCTCATCTCTTCAAAGACCTGACCGGCAAACTCGATAGCGTGACCGTTGCCGCCGGCGGTACCGATCTTCGCGATAATCGCGAGCACCACATCCTTTGGCGTCACCCCAGCACCAAGCTCACCGGTGACACGGATCTGCATATTTTTCATTTTTTTGGTGATCAGGCACTGCGTCGCTAAGACATGCTCAACCTCAGAGGTCCCGATACCATGTGCTAAGCAGCCAAGCGCACCATGAGTAGCGGTATGTGAGTCTCCGCAGACAACCGTCATACCCGGTAACACTAAACCTTGCTCAGGTCCTACCACGTGCAAGATACCTTGACGCGCATCATTGATCGTAAATTCAGCAATATTGAATTTGGCGCAGTTGTCATCGAGCGTGACCACTTGCAGACGCGATACTTTATCTTTGATACCTTCAACGCCTTCTAGACGCTCTTTGGTCACCGTCGGTACATTATGATCTGGACTTGCGATATTGGCCGACAGACGCCATGGCGCTCTGTTGGCCAGCTCTAAGCCCTCAAAAGCTTGCGGACTCGTCACTTCATGCAGTAGATGACGGTCAATATAAATAAGGCTAGAACCATCATCACGCTTGCTGACTTCGTGAGCATTCCAAAGTTTGTCGTATAATGTTTGAGCGGCCATGTAGCTGTCCTTTTCCGGTTACTGATCTTTGAACTGAGCTTTAAACTAAGCTTCAATTAGTATGCGCCTATACTGAACGCTAATATTCTAATTATACCTTATAAGCTAAATCGATAACGCTGTAGTCTATTTAATTAATAACTATTTATTTGCTAAACTTAACAATTAACAAAAATAACAAAGTAAAAGTGTTAAAAAGTGGGTTCATCTCTTGTGATTATAGCAGCCTAATCCTATAATAATAATTGATGATTTTTATCCATTCCCAAACTTATATTTCTAATAAATTGTGATTGGATTAGCCAACTTTTAATTATAGCTTTACATATAGCTAAGGATACCGGTTTGAATACCACCAATTTGACAACGTTTGTCACCGTTATGCAAACAGGCAGTATCTCAGGAGCAGCAGAAAAGCTGTTTATCACTCAGCCTGCCGTCAGCAAACGTATCAAAAACTTAGAAGACGAATTCAATATTACGCTATTTGATACCGTAGGCCGCGGTATCGTGCCTACCCAAGCCGCTAACGAGATGCTGCCGCACGCCCGGCGTTGGCTCGATGATTATGATAATTTTAGGATTAATCTTCAGCACTCAGAACAAGTGGTCTCAGGCAAGCTAGTCATTGGTACGAGTCATCACATTGGTCTACATCACTTAGCGCCAGTGCTCAAGCATTTTATTCAAGCTTATCCTGCTGTGCAGTTAGAAGTGCATTTTGTCGACTCTGAAGAGGCACACAAATCCGTTCTTGATGGTAACTTATCTCTGGCTTTCTTAACCTTACCGCCCGTCTATGACAAGCGTTTGACTTATCATACGCTATGGTCCGATCCACTATATTTCATGACCGGCACGTTATCGCCCTTAGCGCAAAAAACCAATGTGACTTTAGAGCAGCTAGCACACTATCCAGCTATTCTACCTTCTGCCAATACCTTTACGAGTCAGATCACCTTGGCTGAATTTGCCAAACATAACTTAAAGCCTTATGCCACAATGAGTACCAATCCACTTGAGTCGATTCGTATGCTCGTCTCCGTAGGACTGGGCTGGTCGGTACTGCCGCAAACCCTGATAAGCCAAGACTTAGAACGTATCAATATGGCGGATAATATCGAGCTGCAACGCTACTTAGGCGTGGTTATCAACCCAAAATTGACGCGCTCTAGCAGTGTCGAGGCGCTATTAGAGCTACTTGCACCTATTGATTAATTCATGATACCGTTAGTAATATAAACGTAACAAATATGATAAACGTGATCCACAAGGTCACGTTTTTTTTATAGTTATTCT
>Ga0114899_1001739_pt1 | contig 12376 bp, 9 predicted proteins | sample MalvireepMed_215_FD_83497 | JGI IMG/M metagenome (GOLD analysis project Ga0114899, IMG submission 83497) | Marine viral communities from the Global Malaspina Expedition - Malaspina viral metaG DeepMed_215 | ecosystem: Environmental > Aquatic > Marine > Oceanic | place: Mediterranean Sea... | reverse complement strand
GATGAAGGAATATGATGTAATCGTCACCCCAAGCTTTGGAGGTTCACAGTTGCTGACTACCAACCTGACGGGACATCCGTGTGTGGTGTTGAAAAACGGTTATAGCCAGCAGGGCAGCCCAACCAGTATTTCGTTTATCGGCAATTTGTTCGATGAGGCTACGATTCTGAGCGTGGCAAGAGCCTACCAGGAGGCTACTGAGTTTGACGAGCAGCATCCGCCAAAGTTTATTAATTAAGAAGTTTAACGTTCCAAGTTCAAAGTTTTAGGCCAACTTTAAACCTGAAACTTTGAACATTAAACCAGCCATATGCTTATAGCCATCGATGCCGGAAATACCAACATTGTCTTTGGAATCTACAAGGATGGTGAATGGGTTCATGAATGGCGATTTAATACGCTGCCTGTGAAAGACAAGATTGAATATGAGATGTTCCTCAGGCTCAATTTTCTGGAGGCTAACCTGAAACTGGAAGAGGTCGATGGCATCGTAATTTCGTCTGTCGTTCCTCAATTGAATGATATTCTCTCTGAGTTTTCAAGGCCTTTGATTCAGAAGGAACCACTTTTCGTTGGACCCAAGATTTACGACCGTTTGCCAGTAAGGACAAAAAGACCTTATCAGATTGGAACAGACCTTGTGGCGAATGCTGTGGCGGGGAATCTGCTTTACAAAGAAGATATCATTATTGTTGATTTCGGTACTGCTTTAACTTTTACCATAGTGGGTGCGGATGGACTGATACAGGGTGTCAATATTGCTCCTGGCCTGAAAACAGCGATTAAAGCATTGGTTGGCAATACTGCCCAATTACCTGAAGTTCCGTTGGAGCTACCGAAATCGGTTTTGGGCACGGATACCATCCATGCCATACAGTCGGGAGTACTGTGGGGTTATGTGAGCATGGTGGAGGGTATGCTGGATAAGATTCATGCTGAATTAGGTAGCAAGACGAAAGTAGTGGCTACCGGAGGACTATCGTCCGTTCTGCATCCACTGCACAATAGATTTGATGAAGTAAAGAGGCATCTGACGCTGGATGGCCTTAGACTGATACACGAAATTGTAAACAATGGCTAAATATAGTTGGGCCCTTAAGGGCATTGTCTTCATGTTTTTTATTTGGTTTCTCATCTATATAGGTATTCCCTACTTCGATGAAACCAAACCCATGGAGCCTGAAAAGAACATTTGGAATCTCATCATCGCCATCCCTGCCGGGGTTGCCTTTGGCTGGTACAGGTATAAGTATCTGAAAGAGAAGATGGAGAAGAGGTAGGGGAATTGACAATTCTTCTACTCAATTGGGGCTTAACTCTTTTCCATATTGAGCCAAGCCGAAATATCTAAGTAATAGGACTTGGCCGATCCTTCCTTCGTCAGGATGGAAAGGAAGATCATTCGTCTGACCACTTGGAGTGGTCTGACGAATGGGCTGACATCAAAAAAGCCCTCTTTTGAGGGCTCATTTATCATTCAAAATTTACAATTCAACATTACTTTTCCTTCCCATACAATTCCATCCCCGTCTCATAGTACTTGTCACCGGGTAGCCAGAAAGGAGTTTCTTCTGCATTGCCAATCATTCGCGAAGCATAAACATAGCTTTTGAAGAATTTTTCCAGGTAATCATAGTCCACAGTATTGGGATTGTCTCCGGCCTGATGATAGTATTTAGTTACATCTCCGCTAAAGGAGGTAAAGCCCAGGCTGTACGTTGGGGCAGGTATTCCTTTTCGCGCAAAGCTCACGTTGTCAGATCGGTCGAACAAGCCTTGTTCACCAGCAGGGTCATCGATCGCAGTTAAGCCAAAAGCCTGATTAGCATCCTTAATGTATTGAGCGGCCGTTGTTCTTTCCAAACCAATAATGGTTGAAATGGTGGTGTCGTTATAACCGGCATTGTCGCTGTTCCAGCAGAAGACAATTTCATTATTCGGGATGATGGGGTGATCTGCCAGGTAACGGCTTCCCAAAAGGCCTTTCTCTTCACCAGTGAAAAGCACAAAGAGAGCACTTCTTTTCATTGGGTATTTGGCAATGTTCTCAGCAGCCGAAAGCACGGTAACAGTGCCAATGGCATTGTCCCGGGTTCCGTTGTAAATGCTATCACCTTCAGCATTGGGTGCCCCAATACCTACGTGGTCATAGTGAGCAGAGAACATGATATACTCTCCTTTTAAATCAGGGTCAGTTCCTTCTACTACGGCCACCACATTCTTGTCTTTGGTCAGCTCATTCTTCATTCCCTCAATAGAAATGGATGCCCTTTTAATACTTCGGGTCATCATGAATCGCTGATTGGCATTGTCCAGATCCTTCAACCAGAGGTGAGGAATAATTTCTCCAGACTCCTCAGCCGAGGCAGGACTGATGTTCACTCTGTTGAAACTTGAACCCAACTGAGCCCATGAAGTACTTGGCGAGCTATAAAATTCAACCAGTCCGGCAGCACCTTTTGACTTGGCCAGGTCATATTTCTCACGGCTCAAACGAAGAATGTCTCTTCTGTCTGAAACCTCACCGTTTCCTGCCTTGGCAAAGACCATCCGGCCTTCCACAACGGCATTTTCATAATCGGCTTCCAGTCCATAGTTAAGGTAAACTACTTCGCCTTCGAATGATCCGCTGACACCTTCTACAACAAGGAAGTCTTCATTTAGGCCGAAATTTCTTCCACCATATTCAAAAGCGGCAGCAGTAGCCGGAGTCTTTATTCTCAGCGGAACTGGCTGGAAATAGTCACTCATTCCTGGTGCCGGCTTGGCTCCATATTTCTGTAGCTGATCAGCCAGATAATCAGCCGCGATCTGAATTTCCTCGGATCCTGTATTCCTACCCTTCAATTCATCAGAGGCCAGATAGTAAATATGGTCTTTGATGGTTTGCTGATTGACAGTCGTCTGTGTCTTCTCCAGGTCTGTCTTTGGTCCACAGGCGGCAATGGTCAGTAGCAGTGCTCCTGCCAGTGATATGTTGAGTGCTTTTACTTTCATTTCAGCTCGAAGTATTTGAAGACAGGGTATTCAACGGGTTTTGTGGCAATGCCATTCTTTTCGAAATAGGCATCGAAGAAGTTCCATGTTACCAATCCATCATCAGATTGTGGCTCGAGCATGTAGAAAATGAGGTTGGCCAGTGGCTGAGCAAGGTCTACGTAGTAGTCACCTTTTTTAAATCTCTTGTCAGCAGCCGAGTAGCTTCCTTCCACGGTCACCATGTTGTGTCCTTCAAAAGGTCTTTCAGCCTTTTCCATTTTGGTTACGGTAAAGGCTTCTCCGCTGGCTCTGGCATTTTTGTCGAATTCGCTCACTTTCACACCCAAAATCTGCAGGTGTTCGGCAATGGCGTGCATTTCCTGAGGGATGATGTATCCTCTGGGTAGGGTAGCCGAAACGGTAGGATCAAAGGCGCTGTAGTTGATTATATTATCCAGCTCAATAATTTCCCTGCCCCTGATATATCTCTCCTGGCCATTCTCATTGGTGGTTTTGATGTGGTTGTAGAGTCTGTACTTTTCAACCGGATTTGGCATTGGCACCATTTCAAACCGAACTCCTTTCTGAACCTTACCCGCCTGCTCCTTTACGAGTTTAATGGCGTCTTCTTCGGCCTTTTTATTCACCGCTACCATTTCTCTTCCATGCTCATTGGTGTATTCCAGAATTTCCCGCACGAAGGCATAGGTGCTTGCCATTCGTTGATAAAGTCTCTCATGAGCGAAAGCTTCACTCAGAATTGCCATTCTGTTTCTCAGACCGAACTGGTTCACCAGGTAACGAGGGTGGTGGTTGTAGGTGTAAATTGACTTGATGGGCCAGCCCTCTCTTCTTTCATAGAAATAGCCATAGGGGCCGAGGTAAATACCATCCTCTTCCAAAACTTCGTCAGTTACTGTTGGGAGAATTTTATCCCAGGTATAATCGAATGGGGCCTTTTCACCTGCTGTGTGGTAGCTGGGTGCCCAGGTCAGGGAATAGCCATGCCATACACCGTTGGTGGTGTGAAGGTCTACGAAAAGCGCGGGGTCCCAGGGCACGATAATATTTTGAAACAAGCCCTTGGTCTCAATGGCTTCTGCCTTCATGGCGTCACGGTTGAGGTCCCAGCCCTGACTGTTAGACCGGTTACCCACTTTGATTGGACTGTCTTCCTGCGAAGGTCGTCTGCCTTGCTCCAACTCATCGTTACTGTCTGTATTATAAATTGGGGCGAAAAGCAGAATCTGGTTGTCCAGCAGGCTCAGCTTGTCTCCCTTCAGAATTTCTCTGAGCATTATCTGAAGTGATTCCTTACCTTCTACCTCACCAGAGTGAATGTTTCCCTGAACATAGATAATGGGTTTACCGCTTGCCTTGGCTTCCTCTGGAGTGGTGACCTTAGGGTTTGCCATGACAATTACCGGAATGCTCTTGCCTTGCTTGGATTGTCCCATAGAAATAAGATGTGCATAAGGGCTGTCTTTGATAGCCGCATTTACCAAATCCATTACCTGCTGGTAGGTTGATGTTTCCCTGTAAGCTGTTTTCTCTGGTTGAGTAATCAATTCCATTGGCCATTCCTGTGCCTGAATACCCATAGCGAGGGTCAGTAGAAGTAGAAATAAGATTTTCTTCATGAGTCGAGTTTTAGTCAGGCAAAATACCAAAAAGGGAAAGAAGGTGAGTTATCTGAACTTTCAATTACACAAGTGGTTTACCTGAATGTTTTAGTAGATTTAAATTGAATCAAATTACTGCCTTATGCTAAACAGACGCCACTTTCTTCAACATTCAGTGATTGCTTCTGCAGGACTGAGCCTCTCAAGCCCTTTGTTGAAACTTCTTTTTCAAAATGCCTATCAGATGGAAATGCTCCGCAATAATGTGGGGATTTTTACCGAAAGAGGAGGTACAATTGCTTATATGATCACGAATCAGGGAATTGTGGTGGTCGATTCGCAGTTTCCTGATCAATCAAAACACCTGATTGCTGAAATTCAAAAGCAGACCGACCGGAAAATAGATTTGCTCGTGAATACCCATCACCATGGTGATCACTCTGCCGGAAACATTGCCTTTAAGGGACTGGTGAACAAAGTGATGGCTCATGAAAACTCCATGCTCAATCAGAAAAGAACAGCAGAGGCTCAGGGTTCTCTGGATAACCAGTTGCTACCCGACACCACTTATAAAAGTGGAACTATGAGGGAAAAAGTAAGCAATGAACGTATAGCCCTTCACTACTTTGGTGCCGGCCATACCAATGGCGATTCCTTCGTGCATTTCGAGAATGCGAATATTGTGCACTGTGGCGACTTGTTGTTCAACAGAAGAGTGCCTTTTATTGATAAGACAGCTGGGGCGAATATCACCAACTGGCAGGTGGCTTTAGAAAAAGCTTACAAAACTTTCGATAAAGATACCTTGATGGTTTATGGCCACTCAGGAGATGGCTATGAAGTGAAAGGAAATAGGGAAGACCTGATGGCTTTCAGAAACTATCTCGGTCAAGTGATGGAGTTTGTCAAAAAGGGTAAGGCCGAAGGAAAGACCAAAGAAGAGTTGTCTAAAGCAACGGAAATTCCGGGAGCACCTGAATGGAAGGGCGATCAAACACGGGCTGTTGCCGCTGCCTGGACTGAGCTTTTTGAGGAATAACCCTCTGCCTCATTCACCTCCACCAACATTCAGAGGAGGTGAATGAAGCCGGGTTTATTCATGCCTCAATGAATTGACCGGATTATTCCTTGCCGCCAGATAGGTTTTGAAGCTTATGGTGAGAAATGCAATGAGCAAAGCCGAAACTGCGGCTATAATGAAGGTTAGCGGGCTGATATTTACCCGATAGGCAAATCCATCGAGCCAGCCATTGAGCAAATAGTAAGCGGGATAAACAGCCAATAAACTCGCCAGCAGTACCATCAATACAAACTCCTTAGATAAGGCCAGCATAATAGAGCTGATGGATGCTCCCAGAACTTTCCTCACACCAATCTCCTTGGTGCGCTGTTCTGTAATGAAAGAGGCCAACCCGAAAAGTCCCATACAGGCGATCACTATGGCCAGAACGGTGAAAAAGGTGATGGTTTTACCCATGCTCATTTCTGTTTTATACTGCGCATCATAAAGATTGTCCAGAAAGAAATATTCAAATGGGGCCGATGGCTGCAATGTGGTCCATTTTTGTTCCAGCCTGGCAATGGTCTCAGATACCTGATCTGTATTGATGCGCACATTCAGATAGGCTGCATGGCTTGGAAATACATGAATCATTAGAGGCTCCACCTCGCTGTGTAACGATGCATAATTGAAATCCTTGATTACGCCTACAATATGACCAGCCTTAGGTTCAGGTAGTCCATAGACGTATTCGAACCGTCTCCCAACCGGGTTTTCCTCCAATCCGAATTCGCGAATGGCAGCTTCATTCAGCAAAAAGCCCTGGGTTTCATCGGTTACCATTTCAGTAGAAAGATCCCGTCCATCAACTATCTGCAGGCCGAAAACCTCTGCCAGGTCTTCATCTCCTGATATAATTCGCATTCCCCTGTAACCATTATCATCTTGCTGACCTTCATTGCCTGCATCTGAAGTAACCAGGTCAGGAACTCTTACGGTCATAATATGCACTCTCTCGCCAGGAATAACCGAAGAAGGAGCTGCGGCTAATACCGAAGGGTCTGAGGCAAACTCTTGCTTAATGGTTTCCAGATTTCTGACAGTTCCTCTTCCGGGAAGTTTCAACACCAAAACCTGTTCTTTGTTGAAGCCCACATCTTTATTCTCAATGTAGCTCAACTGCCTGTAAATGGTACTTGCTCCAATAATGAGTAGTATGGAAATACCGAACTGGAGAATAACCAGTCCCCTTCTCAGATAAACCGTTGCACTCTGGCCCTTTCCAGACAATACATTAGACTTCAGAGCCTTTAATGGCTGAAAACTGGAAAGGAAAATGGAAGGATATAAGCCTGAAAGTAAACTTACCGGCAGATAAACCAGCCCAATGGTTACCAACAATTCAGGGTTGGTCCAAAGGCTGTTAGAAATTCTTTTACCCGTGAAATCATTAAATGAAGGAATAAGGGCAATAACGGCAATCAAAGAAAGCACAATTGAGATGGCTGTGAAGAAGAAAGACTCGCTCAGAAACTGCCAGAATACCTGATTTTTCCTTGCTCCAAGAACTTTTCGCATGCCCACTTCTTTCGATCTTTTGGTTGAGCGGGCGGTAGCCAGGTTCATGTAGTTGAAGCTGGCGATAACCAGAATAAAAATGGCTACGGTGGAGAAAATATAGATATACTGCGCATCGCCATTGGCAGCTATTTCTTTTTCAGCATGACCGTGAAGGTGAATGTCCGTCAGGGGCATCATAAGAATCTGAATGCTCAGGCCTTCAACGGCTGCTATTTCATCATTCTCATTGCGAATGTTCATGATTTCCAATACATCATTATCCAGTTTGGATCTCAGTGTTTCGGCAGCTCCTTCATTAATGGTTCGCACGTAAGAATAGAAGGCAGAACCCGCCCGACCGTTGACATACTGTGGGGCTCTTCTGGCAAACTCTGACATTGGGATCATCATATCAAACCGGAAGTGAGAGTTATAAGGTACATCTTCAATAACAGCTGTCACCCTAAATGGAGTACTTCCCCTTTTGATGATTTCTCCGATAGGATCAGGCTTGCCAAAGTATTTAATGGCGGTAGACTCGGTTAAAACAATATTGCCCGGGTCATCTAGCGCAGTGTTGATGTCTCCATAGAGAGATTTGAAAGAAAAGACATCAAAGAAGGTTGAGTCGGCATAGAACACATCCTTTTCGTTATAGAAATTCACATCGGTGTTGAAAGTCTCCGGTGTATTGGCAGCATAGACCCTGGTGGCACTTTTGATCTCAGGATAACGACCCACCACATCGGCTATCAGGAAGCCCTGGGTGGCTGCCCAGTGATTCTCGTCTTCTTCATACCTGGACCAGTTTTCAAGACGGAAAATCAGGTTGGCATCTTCGTGCATTTTGTCATAGCTGAGCTCATCCTGAACATATAGGAATATCAGCATGCTGGTGCATAAGCCGAGTGTAAGACCAAAAATGTTGATGAAGGAATAGCCCTTGTATTTGAAGAGATTCCGGAAGGCGACTTTAAAATAACTTTTGAGCATAGCTGTGCGATTTAACAAGCTGAACTTCAACATTAAAGGGGTGTTTCAACAGTGCTTTTACATGAACAGAGGGGTGGAAATTGCTTTTTTGATATAAGAAAATTGCGCTCCAGGTGAACTTAGTGGTAAAGCTTAACCGCCAAGCTCGCAGAGCGCAAAGGGTTCCTTTTTGGAATTAGGTGCTTGATATTTGAATTTCAATCTCTTTACAAGTCTGGCCCCCTCTAAATTAGAGGGAGCCAGAGTGGTCATTCATAGCGCATAGACTTAATCGGATTCGCCAGGGCAGCTCGGGCAGTCTGCAGACTGATGGCTGCAATGGCCACAAACAGAGTGCCCAGTAAGGCCACCAAAAAGACCATCACTCCTAGGTTTATGCGATAGGCAAAATCAGCCAGCCAGTTATTCAGCAGAATGGTGGCCAGGGGAATGGTAAGAATAAATGCCATACCTATCAACAGGGCGAATCTCCTAGAGAGCAATGTCATAATAGATGCCACGGAAGCCCCAAGCACTTTCCGTATTCCAATTTCCTTGGTTCTCTGGGCAGTAATGAGGGAGGAAAGTCCTAAGAGACCCATGGTCGCTATCACAATAGCCACCATAGAGAAAGTACTGATGGCACCTGTCAGCCTGTCCTCAGACTCATATAGTTGCTGAAACTGTTGATCTATAAAGTAATAGTCGAAAGGCATGGAAGGCAATGCTGTCTGCCACTGCTCCTGGGCAACCTTAATTGCATCTGCGGTTCTTCCGGCTGCTACTCTGGCCACCGTAAAAGTGTGAATGGCATTCTCAGAAGGCCTGTAGAAATGAATAATTGGTGCTACTTCGTTCGCCAGAGATTCAAAATTATAATCATCCACTACCCCAATTACCTTTATTTTCCGGCTGCCAAAGTTCAGATATCTGTCTTCGATGCTTTCCCATCCGAAAGACTCAAAAGCGGCCTTATTCACAATGGCAGATTCATTTCTGTCTTGCTCGCTATTCGGCATAAAATCCCTTCCATCTACAAAATTGATTTTCATACTGGAGAAGAAATCATGATCAACATAAGTCTGCCTCATTCTCAACCTTTCTTCAGGAGTAAAGCCGTCAGGCACAACAAAAGTGAAGCGACCCGGAAAGTTACCTGGTATGGATGAAGTGGCCGTTAGACTGGTAATGGAAGAATGATTCCTCAATGCATTTCTGAGTGAAGCCAGCTGGTTCACTCCTTGCTCTTCACTCGGAAAATCATCAACACGGATTGGTAACACCATTAGGTTTTCCTTATCAAAAGCCATGTCTTTATTCTTCATATAATCTACCTGTTTGCCAATTACCAGAGTGCCAACAATGAGCAGGGTAGAAAACATAAACTGAAGAACCACGAGGCCATTTCGAATGAATTTGCCTAATCCGTTGGTTTTCAAAACCTTTCCTTTTAAGGTATCAACACTCTTCAAAGAGGTGAGGTAAAATGCCGGATATAATCCTGATGAAAAACCAATCAAAAGCCCAATAGCCAGAATCGCGGTCATGTGCATGGGTTGTTGCCAGAAATTAACGTCCAGGCCAATATTATAATTGGCATTGAATGCAGGTAGCAGCAAGACCGCCAGCAACAGCCCGAGGAAGAGTGAAATAAATGTAATGGTTAAAGATTCGGTGAGGTACTGAATGATCAATTGAGGTTTTAATGCCCCAAGCACTTTCCTCATTCCCGCCTCTCTCGATCTTTCCATGGAGCGGGCTGTGGCCAGGTTCATAAAATTGATGGCTGCAATAAGCAGTATGCCCACCGCAACAATCAAGAGAATGTAGGCATATTGTCTGTTATCGTTGAATTGGTCATAGACATCAAGCAGGTTCAGCAGCTTGAAATTGGTGGTTTCAGCGGTTTGGGAATCCCAGATTTTGGTGATGAAATCTTCAAAACTGGTCTCGAGCTGAGGGATACTTGTACCTGGTTCCAGTTGAATATAAGTTTCCAGAAATGAACTTCCCCAATTACCTGCAATGCCTTCAAACTGAGGATGGCTTTGCACAGGGATAACCAGATTGGGTTGCAGATAGGAGTTGTAAGGTACCTCATCCAGAATTCCGGTAATGATGTATTGATTGTCCAGAGAAGGGGCATCAATGGTTTTTCCTATGGCATTTTCACCCGGAAAAAGTCGGTCGGCTAAATCCTGGCTAACGATCGCTTCATTCAGATTTGACAGAATGGTTTCCCTGTTTCCTTCCTTCAGCTTAAAGTCGAAGAGTTCAAAATAACTTGGGTCTGTAAGCGTAGTCAATTCATTAAAGCGTTCTCCATTTACTTCTACCCACAAACCTTGCTGAAGCACTCTCACTCCATTGACTATTTGTGAATAATCTTCCTTCAGCGCTTCCCAGGTAGGTGCCCAGGTATCATAAGTTTCCTGTGTTCCGGTTGGGGTGATCCGCTCCTTGTAAACCATGTAGATGTTTTCTGCCTTAGAATGGAAGCGATCATAAGTAAGCTCGCTTTCAGCATAAAGTAGAATGAGTAAAGCAGCACAAAGGCCAACAGTAAGGCCAAAAATATTGATGAAAGTGTAGCCTTTATGGCGCATAAGGCTTCGAAGAGCCACCTTGAGATAGTTTTTGAACATGACCGTTTTGTTTTGAGTTTGACCATTGAAGGTAAGCGATTACGAATTTCTTCCCTTGTTGGACATTGCCAATTGTAGAGAGGTTACAGTGAACAATAGATTTGCTGTACTGAGTTGATTATTCAATAGGTATTGCCGATGCCTGTTTAAAGCTGTATTTTGACATCAAATCCATTCAAAATGAAAACCTTAACCAAAATTTCCCTTTTACTTGTTCTCATTGCCGGCCTGGCGGCCTGTGGAGAAAAAAATCAATCGGCCACCGAAGAGCCCTATGGAAACCCAGCTGCCGAAGGCTTTAACATGGCTGGATCTGACCCTAAAGCCATTGAAATTGCCGATGAGGTAATGGCTGCCATGGGTGGCCGCAAAGCCTGGGACAATACCCATTATGTCTGTTGGAACTTCTTCGGCAGAGACGCTTTGATTTGGAATAAATGGAACGGAGATGTACGGATCGATCGATCTAACGGAATGACGCTCATCAGCAACATCAATAACGAAACCGGAAAAGCATTCATGAACGGACGCGAAATCACTGATGCCGACTCTGTGGCCGACCTCATGCAGACTGCCAAAAGCATCTGGATCAATCATTCTTACTGGTTGGTGATGCCTTACAAACTCAAAGATTCAGGAGTAACATTAAAATATGTGGGAGAAGAAGCTACCCAGGACGGAAAACCTGCAGACAAATTGAACCTCACTTTTGAAAGTGTAGGCCGAACCCCTCAGAACATGTACTATGTCTGGGTAGACAAAGAATCGAAGCTGGTAACGCAATGGGCTCACTTTTCCAATAGCACTGACGAAGAACCTCGCTTCATTAACCCTTGGGCGGATTATAAGCAGTATGGCAACATTATGCTTTCTAGCAGCCGTGGCGAAAGAGGAATGGAAGACATTATGGTGTTTGATGAATTGCCTGCATCTGTATTCACCTCGCCAGAAAAACCCGATTTGGCCTCAATGAAAACTTCGGAATGAAAAGAATCTCTTTAGGAATAGGCCTGCTACTGATCATTGCAGGCTGCTCAACCAAACAGGACAACAAAAAGGAAATCCCGCAACAAAAACCAGTTCCTTACTGGCAACCGCAAGAATCAGGAGTGAAAGCTGGTTTCAGAGGCCTGTCTGCTGTTTCCGATGAGGTAGTCTGGGCCAGTGGAAGTGGTGGTACTGTGATCAGAACCACCGATGGAGGCACTACCTGGGAAGATGTCTCCATTCCAGGTACAGATACCCTGCAGTTCCGAGATATTGAGGGTTTCGATGCCAACACAGCTATTGTGCTGAGTGCCGGGCTGCCTGCGGTGATTTATAAAACCACTGATGGTGGTCAGAACTGGGAGCAAAAATATTTCAGTTTGGTAGAGGGTACTTTTTACGATGCCATGGATTTCTGGAATGATATGGAAGGAATAGCCTTTGGAGATGCCATGAATGGAAGGCTGCTCATTTTGAAAACTTCAGATGGTGGAGAAACCTGGAATGAATTACCCTTTGAGCAAAGACCACAGGCTCTCGATGGTCAGGGAGGCTTTGCGGCCAGTGGCACCTGCTTGAGAACGGTAGGTGAAAGCCAGGTATACATAGGT
>Ga0114899_1001738_pt1 | contig 12389 bp, 11 predicted proteins | sample MalvireepMed_215_FD_83497 | JGI IMG/M metagenome (GOLD analysis project Ga0114899, IMG submission 83497) | Marine viral communities from the Global Malaspina Expedition - Malaspina viral metaG DeepMed_215 | ecosystem: Environmental > Aquatic > Marine > Oceanic | place: Mediterranean Sea... | reverse complement strand
AATGAGTTTTTGAAAATCGAAATTCTTTAACTCAACCTCGAATCCGTAGTCTGGCGCGTACTTCTCAATCGCCTCAGCGACTTGCGCGCCGTACCACATCACCTTTTTGGGTACGCAGCCCCAGTTGACACAAGTACCGCCTAATTGCTCAGCTTCGATAATCGCGCACTTTTTGCCATAGCTTGCTGCACGGTTAAGCGAGGCAATACCGCCACTACCGCCACCAATGGAAATATAATCATAATGTTTTATCATTGTTGAGATCTCTTTATTAAGTTTTGGTACAATTTCGACCTTATAGTAATGGGTATAATAATAAATCTTACAAGTTGTTGACCATGCATTAAGTGTGCTTGATGATACCATGAAGCGTAAATAACGTTAACATTGATAAGAAAAAGGGAAAACAAATGCATATCGCTATCCTGACGTTGACTTTCTCCTTGCCCGGCTGCAGCTCTTTAAAAGAAAAGCGCCAACGTATGGGCGGACTGCACGCCCGCTTTGGTAATACACCAAGCGTTGCCGTCTGTGAGAGCGGCGAGCGCGATCGACACGACGCCAGCGAATGGACTTTCGTCATCGTTGGTCTATCTAAACGCGAGGTTGAATCGCAATGTAGTCAAATCGAGGAAAAGATAGAACGTATAGTAGACGCGCGGATGATGAATGTTGAGCGGGAGTTTATTTAGGTGGGGTGGGTTTATCTTATGGAGTATGGGAGCTAATCCCGCTTTTCGCTCATATCTTGGCTAGCACAGAAGCGGGCGCTAAGACTAGAGTCGTTCCAACATTCGAGCGACCACCTCTAGCCAAGCGCCCGCAACTCTGTGCGTCCCCAAGGATAACCGCTACAATCGGGGCTAAACCACTCCTCAAGGTGACTATTTAGTGTTGATCATTATTTAGTATGATAGTATTTACTTCGAACGAATTTTGTAAGTAATTCACATTTCAGCATGTTGAAAATATCTTAATTTGAACTATGGAAAATCATCAATGCCAAAAAGTAACAAGAAAAGTAAAAAGAAGGTCGCTAAGCCTCTCTTTCGCTCTCCAAAAACTCAAAGACAAGTTTTCAATGAAAAGCTGGACAAACAAAAGGAGGAAGTACAAAAACAGAGAGAAGAGCTAGAGGGCTTCCGTAATACTCTAGATTCCTTAACAAAGAGTCATGCAAACCACCTTTCTCTATTGAGTAATTTCGCTAGACACGATTTGAAAAACTATGTTCATTCAATTGATGGGATAGTAAGTACTTACAAAGCTAACAGTATTACTGACGATCAGCTTGAAACAATCCGACTGAACGTAGAGTTCATACGTAATACATTAGATGAATTTTCTAAATTAGTTGTTCATAATGAAGAGAGCAGTTGTGAGTTTTCAGACTTGGTAAATGCTATTAATATCATCAATAGAAGCTCACTTGCAGAACTAGATATTGATTTCAAGGTAGATAGTAGTGTTGACGTTACATTCTATATACCTTTTAATATAATGTTTCAACTACTGAATAATCTTATTGTGAATGCTATTAAAGCACTAGCGCTTGAAAGTATAAGTAATAAAACAATAGAGCTAAAAGCATATGTTGAAAGCAAAAATTTAACTATAAAGGTTAGTGATAATGGGAAAGAAATTAATGAAAAATATAAAAATAGTCTTTTTGATTATGGTTTTTCTACAACTGGTGGTACCGGTATAGGTCTATATCATGCTAAGCATTTATGTGTTTCAAATGGTGGAAGTATAATATATAGTGATGTTCACAATGAAAATTTTACTAAATGTTTTACAATAATTTTGCCTTTAAGATTGGAGACTTGAACGATGAAAAAGAGTATTCTAATTATAGATGATGAAAAGGCTCAAGTAGATAATCTTGAAAGGTATTTGTCCTCTACTCTTGATGATGAGTATTACATATTTACCGCATATGAAGAAGACGATATTTTAGATAAAGTAGAAAACTCTTACTATTCTTTAGCTATTCTTGACTTAAGAATGGATGATTATGATATAGATGGAATATCTATAGCCAAGAAAGTAATCGAACTGAATCCGTTTGCTAAAATTTTGATCACATCTGCATTCACAGGTGAGTTTTACGCTTCTTTCAAAGATATGCTACTTTCTGGCAAGGTTATCGATACAATTGACAAGGAATCTTTCAGTATCTTTGCTTCAAACGTAGTACGAGCTATCGAAAACTACCATAATGAGCACTTTAATTCTGATGATAGCGTACAAAATGCTTTACTAGAAAACTATGCTGAATGTAAAAATCTTGAAGATACTTATAGAAAGGGAGTTAAGTTTGAACAGTTTGTTGCACTACTATTTAATAGTATGGGTTTTGATAAGATAAATAGACGTAATATCGATAAGTCTCGCAATGAAGTTGATTTGATTATTAGAAATGATGTTGAAGATAGTTTCTTAAATAAGTTTGGTAAGTATTTTCTCATAGAGTGCAAAAATATGCCGAAGGCAAACGTGGACAAGAATATGTTCATTGTTTTTAAAAATAAGCTTGAAAATACTGCTAATTTATCTGAATTTGGGATTATAGCAACATCAGGAGGATTCACTAGTACAGCCTATCTTGAGGCTATTAGAGAATCTAGAACAAATAAAAAGGTAATTTTTTTATCTAACAGACACTTCGAACGTTTAATTTTTTCTAATGATAGGTTGGAGACTTTCAAATCCTTTATAGATGAACAGGTGAAAGATAATTAACATTCTATTCATAGTAATTATTTTAGAAAAAATAAATTTTGATCTCCATGCTCCATTTATTACCGTAAGATTAAAGGTGCGTGGAACGCACCCTACGGACTTACACTCAGTCTAAAGACTAATTTAAACTGTCATAACCTGAGACTCTTAAAGCGCCCAAATCACACTATCAAAAGACAAAGTACCACAAACCGCACTCTCTCAAAACTTACGCAATACGAGTCATTTGCGTAAGATCAAAATTTTCGATCATCTCCTTGGTCACTTTCATAAAGTTTTGAAAATGCGCGCTTTGTCCATGCTGATCCATAAGCGCTTTAGTCTCCCACACCTCATAAGTGACAAAATGATTAGGATTATTATTATCTTGATGAATATTATAGTGGATAGCGCCTTGCTCAGCTTGTGAGGCCTCGGCGAGCTTAAGTAGCTCAGATTTAACCTCCTCAGCATGTTCAGGTTTGGCGGTGATAGTGGCAATGAGAGTGATCGCTTGTTTTTCTTGAGTATTCATAAATACGTCCTATGGTTAGCCTTATAGTGATTGCAATACATCTTGCGTTTGGCGTTTAAGCTTGGCAATAGCGTCTTTATTTAACGCATCGGCATGCGGTTGTCCGAACTCGCCTCTAGCCTCGCCATGCACGCCGTCTTTGATATCATTGTCAAAATATTTACCTGTATCGTCAGCGAACTCATCGGATATAGCAAGCTCGGTTAGGATATTCGCGCCTTTATCCGCCGATGACCAATATTTGCCATAAGCTTCATCGACCATTTTAGTATTGAGAAGTGAGCCTGGATTGACTGCAATGACATTAATATTATCGCCTGCGACGGTATCGGCTAAGTCCATACTCCACATCGTAAGCGCGAGCTTGCTTTGCGCATAAGCGTCTTTATCATCGAGACGCTCGTTGCCTGCAAAGGCGGGATAGGATATCGGTGCTTGCGCCGCTGAGCTTAGATTGACGATGCGAGCTTTATTAGACTTTTTAAGTAGTGGTAATAGGGCGTTGGTCAACACGTAAGGCGCTAAATAATTGACCACGAAGCGCACGTCTAATCCGTCTTTGGTCACAGGTGAGCTGGTGGTATAAATCCCAGCGTTATTAATCAGCACATCAAGTTTAGACAGTTTTTTGTTTACTTCTGCTGCCATGTCACGTACTGCGTTTAAGTCTGAAAAATCAGCCACAAAGCCGTCAATACAATCTACTGCTGTGCCCGTCGCTACTGCTTTGACCTCCACAATAACGCTATCAAGTTTGTCAGCGTCTCTGCCATGCAAGTACACGTGATGTCCTGCTTTGGCTAAATTTAAAGCGGCAAGTTTACCAATGCCATCCGTGCTGCCAGTAATTAAAATATTCTTCGTCATGAGTCATCCTTATAGTTTGAATTTTGTATGTGTTCTATTTTATCGGTCGTTATGGCACTGATTGTAATGAAAGTGTTGTGATTGGAAAGGTGGCTGTAATTGATGGTGTTTTGATGGTGTTTTGATGGTGTTTTGACATGGGGTACTTGGTAGGACTTTAATGAATTAGAGATAGGTTGATGTCAAGATGCGAGATATAACAACTATATTCATCATTGTAGAACAAAAGAATTCACAACAACGTGACTGTTCTCCTTTAGTGATGCAGCAGTTTGTGACGTTGGTTTGATTTTTGATTGTTCAATCAATAGGCAACGATCATTCATCTCTTTGCCAAACTTGTAGTTTGGCGGGCAAATAATTGCATTTGTTAAGTCTCGAAAAATAACTTGCCCCTGTAAATAGACAGAGTTTTCGCAGTCTTCGATACAACTTTCATCGTAGTCCGCGCTTATCATTGTACAGGTGTCACCAGTACTACAAGTTTTACCAACTTGCCAAAACTTAGTGATTTTTTGATTTAGTTCGTCGTAGTCTGATTGTGAAACCTCATAAATCTGAGCTTCAGCATCTTTGATACCTACAAATTCAGCTATAGGCACTTTGATAGTATTTGAGCTTAATATGATGACCTCTAACAGAACTAACAGACCAATACTGATGTCAATAAAATATTGAAAAATTTCTTGGGAAACTACTCTAACTCCATTAAAAATACTATACGCCATCCAAATTACTATAGTAATAGGGTATGCCAGTAAATTTGGAATATCAGAGTAGTTTAGTGCATTGATGAGTATTAGAAATGGATAAAAAGCAAAAAAAGAAACGCCTCCAAACAGCAAACCATTAAATAATAATTTAAACTTTTCCTCAATCGTTGTCTTTTTCCAAGTTTTAAATAAGAAAAAGGTAAATAAAAGGGATGATGTGAAAATTAAATATATCAAGTGTTTTGTGTCGAAGAATGGAACGTATTGTTCAGGAATTAGTACAAGGAGAGGTAGTGACAAGCAAATAGATAGAAATATAATTATCGGCTTTTTATAATCTTGATGTATTTCTTCGTATAATTTTAATTTTTCAGTGTAGAGTAATCTCAAAACTGTTGGTGCTACACAAAAGGCAAAAAGAAAACCGATTAGAACCGCAAAAATTCCAAATGTCAAAGCTGATACGGTGCTGTTATCTAATAAAGCGCTGTAGGTCAAGGATGGATAACCAATCTCTATCAAGTAGAACTTAATGAAAAAACGTGAAGAAAGATAGGCAACTATCGAGCTGCCTAACAAGCCACCAAGTATCGTCCAAAAACTCTCTTTCAGTAGACTGGTTAATTTGTTAGTTCGTAAATTAGCCAGTGGTTGATCTGAATTTTCGCTGTTCATAAATGACTATCCAATTGAGCACTGTTTTCGGGTTCTATTTAGCTCATAATAAGGTATTAAAAAATTGCAATACAATAGACCTTTTATAAAAGTACCATTTTAGCGACTCCTATTTATAGAGCTTCAAAAAAAATCTTCAGACCATCTTTGTGTCGAGAGAGACGATAACTTCCTGATAGCTATTTACGATATTAAATATAGGCAGAGCCTTCTGCATAACCTCTTCTGAAGGTAAAAATAAGTATCCATGAGCTACGGCTTTTAACATCGTGAAGTCATTAAAAGCATCACCCATTGCCATACTATGTTTCAATGATAATGGATATTTTTCTATAATTTCATGTTTACCTTTCTGACGACTATATAACACTTTTTTAATAAAACCTTTATCATTACACTGTAAACGATGACAATATATTGTTTCGATTGGAACTTCTAATTGGTGTAAAAAAACTTCGAGTAATTCATAAAAACAGTCTGATACGATCTGAATATCAAAACCCTTTATTCTTAACGTTCGTAGAAACTCTGCTGCTCCCTCAATTGGATTGAGTTGCCCGATAATACTTTGTATTCTAGGTAGAGTAATCTGATGCTTTTCTAGAACAGCTATACGATACAGCATAAGCTTTTCATAATCCTCTACTTCCCTCGTTGTTATACTTAACTCAGATATACCTAGCTGACTTGCTAAGAACTTCCATATTTCTGGAACTAAGACACCTTCCATATCGATAAAAGCGACTTTATTCATATTCAACTTCCTTAGTTTAAATTAGTAAAGAGCAAGAACACACCTAGCAAAGCTAATATGAACCCAATGACTCGATTGATTACCAGTTGTTTCTTCAGCATCTTCTCTCTCAAGGTGCGTTGAGAGAACAACAAAGCGACTAGAGCAAACCATATAAAGTGTGCAACAGACATGAACAAGCCATAACCGATTAAGATAGACTTCGGTGTGATAGCACTCACAATTTGCGTATAAGTGCTAATAACAAATAGTGTAGTTTTAGGATTTAAAGCATTGGTAAAAAAGCCATAACGTAATGCTTGTCTAGAACTAATGTGATTAGAGGAACTAGTCTCTTCTACAGGCTTCTGTGTAAACGTTTGATAACCAATATAAATAAGATAAAATGCACCAAGATACTTTATGAGAGTCAAAAAGTTAGGGGCTAACTTCATCACAGCGGCGACAGCTATTAGTGTGTAGGCGACATGTACTAGAACTCCTAAAGCGATACCAATAGAGGTCAATACACCAACAGAGCGTCCATATAAGTAACTATTTTTGGTTACAATAGCGAAATCAGCACCAGGGCTGATGACAGCGAGGATAGTAATCATGATAACGGTGAAGAATTCTGTCATTTATTTAACTCTTTAAAAGTAAGAACTAGAATGTCTCTCACACCTACTTTACTGTTAATATTATTGTGAAGTTGAATTTCTGATACACCATGGTAAACAATATGATCATTTACTATTGCAATATCTAAAAAATCTTTAAGCTCAAAAGAAGTTAATGCATTCCTATTTAAATCATAGATAGTTGTAATACCTCCAACCACGTTTTCTTTATTAACCATTGCCATGAGTACATAATCAACACCGTCTCTATGAATACCTTCTGGAGTAGGCTTACCATCAATCTGATTTTTTGCTTCAATTCTAAACTGATGAGCTTCTACGTACCAACTTTTGATTTCATTTTTATCGAATGCTGAGTAGGCGAATTGGATCAGGTTCTTAAAAATTGGATTTCTAATCGTGTTTGTGTCGATTTCTTTGTAAAACCTTTCAACTCCACCATTTAGAGTGTTGTATTCAGTTGTTTGATAATGAGGCTGATAGTCATTTTTGTTATAGATTTTAGACTTACTATTTATGGTAAAAGTAGCATGTTTTCTTGTTCGATATACTCCATTATCGGACATGAAGCGATCAACCTCTAGATTTTGCCAACTTATAATAAACTCTAGTTTATCCTTATCTGTAACTAAAATCTGATTTTCGTTCTGTACTTTATGGAATGTCCTACTGTCAATTAGGACAAAACCAGTATCTTCCAAGTCAGAGATAATTCCTTTAATATTGGTCAAGGAGTTTAATTCTGTATTTCCAACGGTTACGTTCTCTACATTTTTCATGCTTAGCTCATATCGTCTGTTAATGTAGTTGCATCTTCCTATAGTTCTCAGTAAACTAAAATTGATTTATTTGCATCACCATCTATGAGTTTTTGGCATGATAGAAAAAATATCGTTGAATGCACTAAAGTTTTTTTACTATGTGGCAGAGTACGGCAGCGTTACTCTTGCCTCTCAAAAATTGTTCGTGACTCAAAGTGCAGTGAGCAAACAAATTAAGAACCTAGAAGATACCTTAGATCTATCTTTATTTAATCGAGTAAATAAAAAGCTTGTACTGACAGCAAATGGCAACGTACTTTTCTCGTGTTGTCAGCAAGTATTCGCCAAGTTAGACGACTGTCTGGTTGATTTATCAAATCATGATCACCGAAAAAAACAACTGGTACTCTCATGTGAACCAACAATTTCTATGAAATGGTTGATCCCTCGATTGACTGAATTTAATTCACTAGGTCATGGTTTTGAAATAGTGCTACTCACAGGCGGTGGCATGGTAGACTTTCAGAAGAACTCTATCGATATCGCTTTGCGAAGAAACGATTTTGAATGGAGCAAAGGCCTATTTAACGAAAAAATTATCGAAGAATACATAGTGGCTGTACGCAATACTCGAACGGAGACCACCAACACGCTGCTACTGAGTTCTTCTCGACCAAATTTATGGCAACACATAAATAAGGGTAAATTGGTCAGTAACGAGATCCTGTCGTATGAACACATGGTATTAGAACACTTTTACTTGTGTATTGAGGGCTGCTTAGCAGGATTAGGAACCGCTATTGTTTCAATGTTTATGGTAGAAAAAGAGCTATCACATCAATTTTTAGAATTAGTACATCCACCCGTAGCGGATAGCTCTTCTTATCATCTGCTGTCCTATTATCCTTTTTACGAAGATGAAAGGAAGGTCATATTTAAGGATTGGTTGAAAAAAGAGATGCTGAATAGTAAAAGACAGTTTATGGAAGGGTTATAAGTCTGAATTTCTAGGTTAATCAAAGTATGAAAAAATTTAAACGCTATGCTAGATCTATGGTCTAACGCAAAGACAAAGTTTTTCTTTTCATTGGTATAGAAAGAAAAGTTCAAAACCACGATAGATATTTTTAAGAAGAGGATGTTACCGCTAGCCCCGATTGAAGCGGATATACTGACGGGGTAGGCGAGTTGCGGTGACTTGGTTTTGAGAGGGTATCGAGGCAGCAGGAACATCTCAAACCGTAGTCACCGCCTCGCCTAGACTGGCAGATAGAAGCGAAAAGCGGGAATGGCTACATCCTATTTACCTTTAGAAAATCACAGATTTTCTCTTGCGTCGGGGCAAAGCAGTGCTTTGCTTTATCCCTCCTCACAACAAAAAAAGGCCACCCAAAAGAGCAGCCTTCAAATCAAAACCAAACAATCAAGCTACTAACTCGCCTCAGACATCGCCTGCTCAAGCACCGGTTTTAAAAACTCACCAGTATGCGAACCTGCAACTTCTGCCACTTCCTCAGGCGTACCCTCGGCGATAATCATGCCGCCACCTTTACCACCTTCAGGACCTAGATCAATGACCCAATCGGCAGTTTTAATGACATCCAAGTTATGCTCAATCACTACGATAGTATTACCTTTATCACGTAGCGCATGCAGGATATTGAGCAGCTTATCAATATCATGGAAATGCAAACCTGTAGTCGGCTCATCCAAGATATATAGCGTCTGCCCTGTATCACGTTTGGCAAGCTCGCGCGCGAGTTTCACGCGCTGGGCTTCACCGCCTGATAGGGTAGGCGCGGATTGACCCAAGCGAATGTAGCTTAGACCGACATCCATTAGCGCTTGTAGGCGACGATAAATCGCTGGAATGGCTGAGAAAAATTCAGTGGCATCTTCGACCGTCATATCAAGCACATCAGCGATAGTTTTGCCTTTATAGTGAATCTCTAAGGTCTCGCGGTTATAGCGTTTACCACCGCAAGTATCGCAAGGCACATACATATCGGGCAAGAAATGCATCTCAACTTTGATCAGCCCGTCGCCTTGGCACATCTCACAGCGACCACCTTTTACGTTGAAGCTAAAGCGCCCCGGCTTATAGCCACGCGCACGTGCTTCAGGCGTTTGTGCAAACATCTCACGCACCGGCGTAAACACACCGGTATAAGTCGCAGGATTGGAGCGCGGGGTACGACCAATTGGGCTTTGATCGATATCGACCATTTTATCCAAATGCTCAAGACCGCTAATGCTGTCATGCTTATCCGCGATTAGCGTTGAGGCATTGTTTAATTGTGTGGCGGCGATAGGCATAAGCGTACGGTTAATCAGCGTTGATTTACCAGAACCCGATACACCCGTGACACACGTCATCACCCCAACGGGCAGGCTCAGATCGACGTCTTTTAGGTTGTTGCCTGAGGCCCCTTTGAGCTCGATAGTCATCGGTACCTTTTTAGTTTTGGCTTTCGCTTTACCTTTAACCTCGACCTCTACGGTTTTGGCTTTATGCCGCACTTTTGGTATCTCAATGCGTTTTTCGCCCGACATATATTGTCCGGTGAGCGAGTCTGGCGTTGCCATCACTTCATCGACCGTGCCCTCGGCGATGATATGACCACCGTGTACGCCAGCCCCAATACCGATATCGATGACGTGATCCGCTTGACGAATCGCATCTTCATCGTGCTCAACGACCAGTACGGTATTACCTAAATCACGCAGGCGCGTTAAAGTTTTAAGCAAGCGGTCGTTATCACGCTGATGCAAGCCAATGGATGGCTCATCAAGGACATACATCACGCCCATGAGACCGGCACCAATTTGACTGGCCAAACGAATACGCTGCGCTTCACCGCCGGATAGGGTTTCGGCAGAGCGCGCTAGGGTTAGATAATCGAGGCCAACGCTGACCAAGAAGTTTAAGCGCTCGTTAATCTCTTTAAAGATCTTCTCTGCCACCTCACCTTTATGACCGTCGATCTTTAGAGTTTTATAATAGTCCGCCGCGTCGCCAATGGAGAGCTTGACGATTTCAGCGATGGTTTGTTCATCGACACGCACGTTACGCGAGATTTCATTGAGGCGCGCGCCATCGCAAACGTTACACGTGGTGTCAGCCAGATACTTTGCCAGCTCGTCCCGCACTAAGTTGCTTTGCGTTTTGGCATAACGGCGCTCAAGATAGGGTAGTACGCCTTCAAAAGGAACGGTTTTATTGGTTTTACGTCCGCGCTCATCGGTAAAGTTAAAGGTGAGCTTCTCTTTACCTGAGCCGTGCATGATCAGCTCTTGCTGCTTTTTGGGCAGCTCCGTCCACGGCGTATCCATATCGATATTAAAATGGTTACAAACGGTGGTTAGCAGCCCAAAATAGTACGAGTGGCGCTTATCCCAACCGTTAATCGCGCCTTGATTGAGCGTCTTATCAACATGAGTAATGAGCTTTTCAGCAGCGAAATACTGACGCTTACCGAGTCCATCACAAGTTGGGCAAGCACCGTAGGGGTTGTTAAAACTAAACATGCGCGGCTCAAGCTCAGGTACAGCGCGATCACAAATCGGACAGCTGTGCTTGGCAGACATCACTTGATTATCAGAGCCGCCCTCAGTAGGATTACCATCCATAAAGTGCAGCGTCACTAGACCTTGTCCCAAACGTAGCGCGGTCTCCAAGCTCTCAGCGACGCGGTTACCTAAGTCATCACGTACTTTAAAGCGGTCAACCACCACTTCGATGGTGTGCTTTTTCTTCTTATCGAGCGTCGGTAGCTCGTCAGTATCATAGACATGACCATCGACGCGTACGCGTACAAACCCTTGACCGATCAATTGCTCAAGCAGCACTGTATGCTCGCCTTTACGCTCACGCACTACTGGCGCAAGGATCATAAGCTTGGTCTCATCGGGGAGTGCCATAACCTGATCGACCATCTCGGTCACCGACTGCGCCACCATAGGTTCGCCATGCTCTGGGCAATAAGGCGTACCGATACGCGCGTATAATAGACGCAGGTAATCATAAATCTCAGTAATCGTACCGACCGTTGAGCGTGGATTATGGTTGGTCGATTTTTGCTCAATAGCAATTGCCGGTGACAAGCCTTCGATGCTATCGACTTCAGGCTTTTCCATCTGCGATAAGAACTGGCGTGCATAAGCGGACAGACTCTCGACGTATCGGCGTTGTCCTTCGGCATATAGCGTATCAAAAGCCAAGGACGATTTACCAGAACCGGATAAACCAGTAATCACCACGAATTTATCGCGTGGGATATCAAGATCAATGTTTTTGAGATTATGAGTACGTGCGCCGCGTATTGCGATATGGTCATGGGCCATCGGTAAGGGGTTTCCTATTTTCTAAAGTGGGTCAGCAGTTCATAAAACCAACCAACAATTGTAAATTTAAAAAGTAAATAATGTTAAGTCATAATAAAATAGATAAATAAAAGGAAAAAGCAGTCAAAGGCTTAACTATTTTTTAAACCCTATTCGATTTCGTTAATTAATAAAAGTCTATCTTTGTCAGTTAGGGGTAAATAGCCAACCGGTATTTATATTTTTACGATAGCTATTGAGTAAGTTTGAAACGGCTGCATTTTTTAGTAAACGAATAATTGTCAGCAAGCCATATTCGTAGCAGAACAATAAGTAAAAGAACAATGCTATCAACGCTTTACTTTATAGTCACGATTAGGCGATTATTCAAGTCAGGGACACGTATTAAAGAAGGTT
>Ga0114899_1001737_pt1 | contig 12396 bp, 17 predicted proteins | sample MalvireepMed_215_FD_83497 | JGI IMG/M metagenome (GOLD analysis project Ga0114899, IMG submission 83497) | Marine viral communities from the Global Malaspina Expedition - Malaspina viral metaG DeepMed_215 | ecosystem: Environmental > Aquatic > Marine > Oceanic | place: Mediterranean Sea... | reverse complement strand
GTATATCTAAGTTCAATCAGATGCAGCTCGGTACCTATGGACTATGGTATCAGAGAGAATATAAAACCCTTAAAGGATTGTCACTTGTGTTCTACAATAAGGATACATCTGTGATGAGAGAGGCAGAGCTTAGCCTTGATGTAGTGGATGATGCCCAGGAATACTGGGAGAAAGTTAAAAGTATGACTAGTGGAGACAAGCCTCCACCTATAGCAATGAGGTCCTCACCAGTTGAGGATTGGGAGTGTGGGTACTGTAACCTACTTACGGCATGTGGCGGAGGTGTTAAACCAAGTTTACTGAGGAAAAAGAAATGAAGGGTAGGCTCACCCACCTTGTTTACTTCTCAATCTCGAATAAAGCACATACACCCACCTCAAATAAGAGTCTACCCTTCTAAGATTTAGTTAATTAAAATAAACGGAGGAACATAATGGCAACTAAAAAGAAAGCCAAAGCAGGGAGTACTGCCCCTGATAACATGCAGTTGTGGAACTCGGTGTGTGTTACTGACCCACAATATACTAAAAGAGTCAACCAACGTGGTGGATTCACAGCAATAGGAGCACAGTCTCAGTTAATGGAAGCGACTAAAGTGTTTGGTCCTTTCGGTAAGGGATTTGGTGTAAGTGATGAGAAGTTTACATCGTTTGACATGGAAGGTCTTGCGTTATACCAAGCTAGGTTATGGTTTGTATTAAATGGAGAAACAAATGTAATACATCAGTTCCCTATTCACTCATCTATAAAATACTCTGTTAATGGCAGGGTAGATGATGACTTCGCTAAGAAGGTAGCGACTGATGCACTGACCAAGGGACTGAGCAAGTTGGGATTCAATGCTGATGTATTCTTAGGCAAGTTTGATGACAACAAGTATGTTAATCAACCACCATATAGCCCAGTTGCGTCAAGTAATGGTAACTCAAAGCCCAGCTTAACAGACTCTCAAGTAAAGGAAATTAAAGCAGCGTTAGGTCTTGTTAAAGATAAGACTTATGCAAAGAAAGTATCAGATGCACTTGACTCTGGTGCTATTACACCTAATAACTATCATAGTTCCCTTGATAAAATAAATCAGAAAGTATCTAACGATAAAGCTGATGAACTTATCAGTACTATTAAGGAAGTAGATAGTAAGGCAGGAAAGGAGAAGAAATAATGAGTGATGTAAATGACGTACTAAGCAGTGCCTTTTCAGATGACGATGATGTAATCTTTGACCCTTCAGAGGATGAATTAATTCCTGAGGGGTCATACCCTGCACATATTATAGATATAGAGGCAACCCTAGTTACCACAAGATGGGGAAATCGTGCAGATATATACAAACCTACATATAAAATATCTAACTCGGTTGAACTCTATGGAGGTGTAGAGCTGTATGATGATGGTATATGGAGGTTTCGTAAAGTAAAGAACGGCACTAGCAATCCAAGAAAGTCTAATAGTAATAGGCAATTCCGTAATGCTATGAAAGCTTTAGACATAGAAGTAATACCAGTAGATGTTAATGGTAAGAAGATGTTTAAACTTCCTGAGCTTAATCGTGGTAATGCATACGGCAAACCTGTAATGATAAATGTATACCATAAAACCTTCAAAGGAAAATATGGGATACGTACTATTGCAGAAGCAAGACTGTCCTCTAAATGGGAAGACGGTGTAAGGATTCAAGACGACATTCCATTTTAATGTATGGATATGATAGCCACATTGCTGTCCTAAAAGAACTAAAAAGAAATGATTACATAACCTACGACACCATGGAAGACTATCACATACTAAGTCTTAGTTATGATATATCATACCTTAGGTCATGTGGAATTAAAATAAAAGAATATAAAGTAAATAAAGAAACGAGGTATAAAATTGAGCTTTAAACCACTACCGCATGCAGAAGAAGCAGAAGAAGCGTTGCTCGGTTGCCTAATGGTAGACAACTCTCAAGTAGATAGAGTGTTGCACTATGTTCCAGAAGATTCAGTATTCTATTCTAATACTAATAAAGTAATATGGGGTATAATACAGAAACTAAGGAGAGAGGTAAAGCCTATTGATATGGTTACTATTATGTCTGAAGTGCCTGACAGTATGAAGAACGGCACTAAGAATATAGGATATTACCTATCAGGTCTGCCAGATAGAGTAGCATCGGCAACATTAGCACCTAACTATGCTCGCACAATGTATGAGAAATGGTTACTTAGAAACCTAATAATAAAATCTAAGAACATAGAGAAGGCAGCACTAAACCCTACAGAGAGTGCAATGCAACACCTAGAAGAACTATATAATAGTATTGGTAATGCTTTAGACCTTCAAACATTCGACAACTTTGTGCTTGATGACTTAATACTTAATACAGTAGAAAACCTATACGCCAAAGATAATGTAATACCATTTGGTATTAATGAGATTGATAAGGTCGTAGGTGGCATGACACGAGGTGAGATTTCTATTATTGCTGGAAGACCTGGTCATTTCAAAACAACCATGATGATTAATGTTGTAAGTAATTTGATACAGCAAGGATACAAGGTGCTAGTTATGAATCGTGAGATGAGTAACATAGAGATGATGAAGAAGTTAATGGTTATGGAATCAAAGAATATAACCTATGATATCTTCAGAACTGGAACATACACGAAGGATAACAAAAAAGAACTTAAAGGTGTAGTAGAAACTATACGAAATAAATATAAAAACTTAATAATGTATGATAATATAATGGACTTGTCGGGTGCTATGCGAGAGATACGTAAGCATAAGCCTGATGTAGTAGTAGATGACTATATAGGTCTAGTCAATGTCAAGGGGATAGACGATAACAGACTCAAGATAGATAGTATAATGAAGCAGTATAAGTGGGCATGTAAGAATAACAATATGTGTGCACTACTCCTGTCTCAGCTTAACCGAAAATGTGAAGAGCGTACTAACAAGAGACCCCTTCCCTCTGATTTACGTGAAAGCGGTAGCATTGAGCAGGATGCAGAGATGATACTGTTTATGTACTATGAGTGGAGATACCTCGAAAGAGAATCCACACTTGGAGAGTACGGACTAGAAGTTGTCATTGGCAAGAACCGCTATGGTAGAACAGGCTCTGTGGTTATAGGTGTGTCTGGCAATAAATGCAAGATGTACGAGACTCCTGACATAGCACTCGCAAGTTCAATACTAAAGGAGGAAAAATGATTGACGAACCTATAGACCAATGGAGATACGATGTAATGGAGATGTGTGCATACACAACCTACTGTCAGTTAATAAAGGCAGAGAAACTTCTAAGTGATATAAAGTCTACTGGAAGTCACCATCAAATAAAAGAAAAAATAAATAACTACTTCGAGAAGGAGGAACGAAATGAAAGTCTGTAAAAGATGTAAACAAAGAAAAGCTTTATTCCTATTTTCTAAACATATAGGATATATATCTGGAGTAAATAATGTATGTAAAAAGTGCGACACTAAAAGAAAGAAAGAGTTAAGAGATAAAGCTGTTAATTGGAAATTCCCTTATAAAACTGTGAATGACCCTAAGTATATAGAAACTAGGGATAAACTATTCTCAGAGGAACATGGATGGTGGTGGGGTGATGGTTGGTGGAATGGTAAGCACGAAACACCAATGGAAATACAAAGAAGGTATAGAGAAAATAAGGAGATATAAATGAGCTACCTAGTAAGTGAGTGTTGTAGTTCTCCACCCTTAACTAATACAGATGTGCATGATGGCATAGCTATGTGTGACCAGTGTAAGGAGTGGAGCGGATTCTATGATGAAGAGGAGGAAGAAGATGACAGAAGCAATAGTAACAATTAAGTTTACAGAGTCAGAGTTACAATTAATTAATGAGGCATTAGATATAGTTATTAAAAACTATCACAATGCACCACCAATAAGAACATTATTGAAACAACTACATGATATAAAGGATTGGATAGATGAAGAAAAAAGAAAAGCAAGTATCGACAAAAAAGAAGTATCTGAAGAAGAATACACGAAGGAAATCTGCTAAGAATGTGAATAGAGGTAGACGTAATCGTCAACGTGGATTTGAATTACAAAGATATGCAGTTAGACTCGCTAAGGATATGGGACTTGAAGCATACAACCGTGACAGAGGTGGAGCACAGCATGAGCTTGGCGATATAGAGGTCGAGGATAAGTTCTACGGCTGCAAAAGAAGGAAGGTAATACCTAAGTGGCTCTTACCAGAGAAGAGCGAAGTGGGTGTAGTATTTCGGGGCGAGAGACTACCTGCTATGATTGCACTACCACTATCAATATACTATTTACTATTAACTATGGCTACTAAAGATGAATAAGAAAATAATAAACCTAATAAGCAATAGACTTGACATTGGTGCAGTTAAATATGGTGCACACCTCGATGTTCATGATGGGAGAAACTGGGAAAGAGAGGCACTAGAGGAAGTGCTAGACTGTATGGTGTATGCGGCAGCAAGACTGCTGCAGTTGGATGATATAAGAATTAAAAAGGAGAAACTTCATGAGCCTACAACGGCTGACGAGTTCAATACGGAAGGGTAGGATAGGAGAACTGAAAGTAATAGCAGACCTATTGGAAATGGGATATGATGTATATATTCCTGTAATAGATGATAATGGTGTTGACTTTATAGTATCTAATGGCACTAAAACTAAGACTGTACAAGTCAAGAGTCATGATAATAGAGGTACTAAGTATGCAACATCATTAGAAATTAATACAAGGAAATGTAAGAAGGCAGATGTCATAGCAATACCAATAAGGATAAAAGATTGCGTATGTTATATGCGTTCTAACATAGCAAATCGCTCTATAAACAGTGCATTTGCTAATACAAGATATGTTCTTAGAAAAGATAGGCATTGGTATAAGGATTATATGGAGTTTCCATGGTAACATTAGGGCAGAATAACTTAACAATTAATTTAATAACTAAACCTCTAAGCCGAATACATAAGCAAAGAGGATGGATGTGTGTATATTGATATTGGTTGGCAAGTAATGGTTGGCGAACCGTTCTGCCCTATAGATTTAGCTGAGAGTCTTCTACCCGCGAGGATGAAGTGTGGTTTCTTATTTATTTCTTTTCCATAACTTAACTCTCAGCTGTAATTTTTATGTCTAATAAATTTGATATAGACCTTAAGTTTGGTCAGATATATGAAGAAAAAATAAAGAGTATATTCTCTGGAAAGATTGAAGTAAAAACAGAAAGAGATAAATGGAAAGAGACTGGTAATATAGCAATAGAAATAAGATATAAAGGAAAGCCAAGCGGACTGTCTATTACTGAAGCTGATTGGTGGTTTCACCTACTGTCGTACAAAGATGAAATAGAATTAGGATTTATGTTTAAAGTATCAAGGTTAAAGAAAATGATAAAGAATAAAATGAAGAAAGATAAGGTATGTATACTTTATGGTGGGGATAATAATGAAAGCGAATTAGTTATAATACCTATAAAAGAAATATCTGAGGATATTATATGAAGAATACAGTATTTGATAGCACAGTATTTAATCTGGATTGCATGAAAGTAATGCCAGTATATGAAGATAACTACTTTGATATTGCTATAGTAGACCCACCCTATGGAGGTATACTAAATAAGAAGGTTGGTCATGGAAAGCTAAAGGAATCACTAGCAAGGCATGGTGGGGGTGATTGGGATTACCCGCCAGAAGAAAAATATTTTCAAGAGTTGTTTAGAATATCCAAAAATCAAATCATATGGGGCGGAAATTACTTCATAGACAAGATAAAAAAGCCAAGCTCTTGTTGGATTGTATGGAATAAACTAAACGGCAGAAGCCACTTTGCTGACTGTGAATTGGCGTGGACATCATTCACTACTGCCACTAGGATGCACGAACAAACAGTACAATCATATATGAAGGATAGAATACATCCTACCCAGAAGCCAGTAGAACTATACGAGTTCCTCATTAAAGAATATATAGAGGACTACTCTAATGCAATAATGCTTGACACCCATGTCGGCAGCGGCAGCAGCAGAATCGCTGCGTTAAATTATGGAGTTAAATATATTGGGTTTGAGGTTAATAAAGAATATTATAATAAGCAGAAAGAAAGATTCAGAAACTATAAGTCTCAATTAAGCTTAATTAATAAAGGAGAACTGTAATGGTTAAAGAAGTACAGAAGATGTTCTCAGGTATGCGTAAAGCAGTACTGAGTGCAGAGTTTCCCAAACTAAAAAAGAAAAGGAGCAGTAATGCCAAAAGAGCACGAAAGAAAAGATAACGAAGGTACATTGTGGGATAACAAATACAAGGAGGAGAATGAAAATGCTCCTGACTTAAGCGGTTATGTCATGCTGGATGGTGAAGAAAAGAATGTAGCTGTCTGGAAGAACAAGGGCAGGGAGAGTGGTAAGACTTATTACTCTCTGCGTATCAGCGATAAGATAGAGAAAGACACAGTACCCTTCTAATCTAACTGGGGGCTGGTTTAATTATCAGCCCCTATTCTATCTATGAAACTGTTGAGTTATTGAAGGCTCTTTGCCAGTTCTGTAGAATTGTCTTATATCTCTTTCTATTATTTTCCAAGGAGCAGTAAAATCATACTCTCTATACAATCTATTTTCATCTGAGATAACTCCATAAAACCTTTCCTGATTAGAAGGCATCATTGCTTCTACTGTTAATGTGGGTGAACTGCTAGTAGGATACCACTTATTTCTATTCCTTATATTTTGATATACTTTTTTTAATGCATTTATCTGATGTTCTGAAGGTTTATTTCCTATTTGAACTGCATTCATCTCTGGTGTCCATCTAATCCCACCAGATGATATAAATTCAAACATACCTACATCATCAAATTCATCTAATCCACCTACTCCAGAATCTCCTACTTGATTTATTTGCCTATGGTCATAAGCTCTCACTCCACGAGTGCCACCTTCTACTTTGCCAGAGAAGTCAAGCATAGAACCATCATCTAAGATATAGCCTGCCTCTGCTGCATCATCCGTAGTACCAAATATTTTCTTAGCAGTTTTATGCAGTTTAGAAAATCTCTTACCACCTTTACCAACCAACCCTGCCAGTGCTTTCATACCTACAAGGGGACCAGTGTCTACATATTCAAGTAACCCCAAGCCTGGGGTTTCTACTCTAGATACTGGATTACGTATAGCACCATACTGCATATCCTCTAGTGCTATCTGGTCTGCCCCCTGCTGTGCTATTAGTGCATCAATCTGTCCATGAGGATTGGTATAGGTACTGAAGGGTTCTGCAGTAGTAAAGCTTAATAAATTATTGTTCAAACTGTCTGAATTGTTTTATGTTTATAGGATGAGCAGTACCAGTACTGCCGTATTGCTCCATTGCTCTAATTAAAGACCTAAGATTCATTCCCTTCTTACCAGCCTCATTTACAAAATCCCCTAAAGCTACTAAATCATTCTTAGCCATGTCATACATCTGACTTCCAGGTGGACTATCCTTCAGTATAGATTTAATATTTTTAAGTTCAGACTTAGCCATCTTAGCAACACCTGCATGAGTTTCAGCCTCTGATAATAATTCTTTATTCAGCCAATCCATAAGCGTTCCTTTAGGACCAAACTTCCAGTCCCCCGCACCTTTGAATTTAGGGGGTTTAACTAAAGACCCAAGTATATTTAAACCCTTCATTGGTAAACCACCAGCCATAGCTTCTATCATCTCACTACCAAACTCACTTGACAGTGGGTCAGAATAAGGGTCGTAAGCTCTCATAGTACCATACATTGCATCCTCACGTACCATCTTATCCATTTCATTCTGCATCATAAGATTATCCATTGCATTATGGGCAGTGCTTACTGGTTCTGCTACTGCAAACTCAGGGACTACACCACCACCCTGAAAGCCAGGCACTCCTACTGCATTAAACAAAGCATCACTAGGAACTCCTGTCATAGCACCTAACCTCTGCTGCTGTCCTGCATTTAAAACTACCTCTCCAGGTGTGAGCATAGCAGGTACTGTATCAGTACTACCTACTGTGCCACCACCTCTATATTGATATGGAGGCACCATGCCACCACCTGTATAACCCCTCGTTATACCTAATAAACTATTTGTCATAATTAAACTCCATTTTAAATGCATACTTTTTTATAGCAGCATTAAATTGTCTTACCTGATATTCATATGTTCTCATCATAAGCCTAACTTCTTCAGCATCTTGACTATCTAATTTACTGCGGAACATATCTAACTTAGTAACAGTTTCCCCTCTGCTGTCTCTCTTGGTCCATGACTTTGGAATTGGGGCTTCTTTAGCTAACAATCCCTCGAGCGTTTTCTTATTCTCTTTTTTAGATTTCCTTGGATTAAATTGACCAGGAATCCTTGACTCTCTATCATTATTAATTAAATACTCTAGTGCAGTATAATAGGCTTGAGCCTTAGCATAGTCATCACCACTCCAAAAAGCAGTTCTAATCGCTATATAATATGGACTATTCTCTGTGAACTTAGGATTCCTATCTACATCTGGCTCATCCTTTCTGTAGACCTTTAAGAAATCCATTCTCTTATTAACTATTTCTTTTTGACGCTTCTTTAATCTTCTAGCACTAATTTTATCCTTAAAGAGTGGAACCTTAAACTCGCTAGAGTCTAAGGCATCTAATGCGTGTTTAACTATAACCACATTCTTTTCTGCAGCCTCTTTAATGCCAATCTTTAATGCTTCTTCGAGATTCCTCCCCTTTGTCCCCTCCATTATGCTTGTCAATATAACATATATAGATTCAGCAGTCCTTGCAATTGCTGGATAAAATCCACTAAACATGCCACCATACTCATCAAACATACTACTACCTAGACCAAAACCTTCTCCACGTACAAAGTATTGAATAAAATCATCATCCAAGTCTTGAAAATTATTCAACATATCCTTACCTAATAACCTATGATACATTGAATATAGACTAGCACCAGTAAGACCAGCCCCAGCAACATAACGCATCATTGGAAATGGATTACCTTCTACTGCAAGAGGACGCATTACATTACCTACTACATTATTAGTTACCTGATAGGCAGTACGATAGAATAACGTAAGAGGCTTAGCCCAATCCTTAGACATCCATCCAGGCATAGTGGCGAGAGTTGGACCACCAGCAGTAGTAAGGTGTGCCTTCTGTAATGCACGTATTCTAAGTTTTTCAGGTATAGTTAAAAGTACATTATTAATATTTTCTATACCATTCTTCCTTGCACCTCTTATTAGTGCATTAACCTCCATCTGATTAAATCCAAATAGCTTTCTGAATATATGACTAGCTCTTTGTTCGCTTATCATAAGCCTCGACATGCGTGATGCATCCTTACCGAATGCAAGTACCTGTAAACCATTCTTCAGTATAGTATCTCCTATTGCAACAGTAGTATATCTATTAAGCCTTTCGGTCTGCTTCATTAAACCAGGATTAAACTTCCATGCAGCACCCTTAAGCATGTCATGTACACCTATTTGTAGTGCACCAGTTTTAGTGGCAAGTTTCTTGTATGTAGCATCTTTAAACTTACCAAACGTAGCAAAATTTATTGCATCGTTAGCCATATACCTTAACCATCCATCAGTAAAACTAATATATCCAAATGTAGAAGTATTTTGCACGCCCTGAAGCATTAAGTTTTTAAAACCTGCAAATGGAGAAGATAATCCCGTATTAGATACTACAGCAGTAAATGGATTTAGCATTTTAGCAGCACGAGTCCTCTCTACACCATTAATCTTAGCAGTAATGTATTTGTTTGCCCACTTACTAATCTCGCCATTGTCCCTTACCTCAGCAGTACCCTGCCGTAATAAAGTTTGAGTTAAATTACCCTTACCTCCACCCCTCCCAAAGTGTCTATATGTAGGTATAATTTGGCTTACGTTAGTCATATAGCTATCTAATATTGCATTAAGATTATTCTCATACACTTTAACAATTTTTGCTACCTTATGCTCCTTATCTCCTACCTTTACAATATCACCCTTCTTGTATTTATGTAACTTATCTAATGGAGTATTAATAATTTGAAGGTTATAAGTATGCCCCCAGTTATCACGAAGTTCTTTTTCTACTGGAACTTTTTCCATGAGTAACTTTGAAGGAAGGTCTGCAGTTCTAGCAAATACAGTACCAATAGGTATTGAATTTTTAGTAAATTCATTTAAAATTCTTATATCAGCTCTAGCCTCCCCCAGTAATCTTTCCTCTATCCTGCCCCTAATCTTAGCAATATCTTTCTTAGGAACTGAGCGACCTAATGTTTCATCTTGCCAATACTCATTAAACTTTTCTAAATACTTAGGGTCATTCTTAACTAAATGCATTGCGAGATAATCAATAGTATTATCTGTAATATAATGAGACTTAAATTCCTTGCTAATAGAACGAGTTAAATATCCTTCTGTATAATAATGTTTTACTTTATCAACCTTTACCCTGTTACCGTTAGCGTCAGTAACAATCATACCCTTAGCCTTCCTTCTAGCTAAAGGCATATCTTGCCATTTCATTAAATCAAATATAATCTTAGCAAACTTTTGCTTTTTAGGTTCAAAATATCTAGGATGTAAATCAATTTTATAATACCTACCCTTACGTTTTTGATAAGCAGCAAACAAAGGTGACCATGTAGCATTAGCCTCTACCCCAGCATTACTAGGGGCAGCAATCCTAATCTCAACTCCAGCCTCTACCATACTGGCAAACATTGAGTCCGAGAAAACTTTAAAGTCTTTTTTAATTGCATTAATCTTACGTTTACCGAGCTTATTCGTAAGTGCAGTATCTTCATATACTTTAAATTTTGGGTCAAGATATGGAGCAAGCTTATCAAAATCTTTTCTTTTTATATTATGCTTCTTTAATGTTTCAGTACGAAACTGTATACCCAATGACGCAATAACCTGACGCTCTAACTCATGCATTTCAATTTTATAACCTAATATATTGTATGCCTTGCTCTTAGTCATGCCTAATACAGTACTGAACGGTAGTATCATTTGACCTGCCCATACCTTAGACTTCTGCCAGCTACGACCTAATGCATTAAGTATACCAGTAGGCTTTTGCTTATTTAGTCCAAATAAATAATCAGTACCATCTATCCATGCACCAGCTTGACGTATCCTACCAGCTAACCACCTCCTACCTTCTAGCGTCCTAGTGTAAGACTTTAGTGATAATGCAGACATAGAGTTAATATCTCCCTTGCTTGATGGGTCAAATTCTAATCTTAATAACTCAGACTCCTCCCGTGTAAGCCCCATATCCCTCTCATTTTTAAATGCACGTCTCTTTAATTTTTCATACTTACTATACTTAGAGTCATAAGTTGATTTAGTTATATCAAGCTTAGATAGGCTTTTCTCTAATGGAGTAGGATTTAACCATTGCTTATTAGCAAACCGCTTGGCTGAGGTTCTAGATGAGAAGATAAGATTATCCTCTCCAAATATTTTACGTGCAAGGGTACCTTTACCTCCCCTCTCACCCTTATGAGTAAGGTTTAATTGGTACATCTTAACCTCACCTGGAGCTTCTTTTAAATTTTTTCTTTTAATATTCCTTACAGACTCTTCCAGCTCTCCTAATTTTTTCTTTTTTAGATTCTTATCCCATACTATAGTGCCCTTCTTTTTTCCTGTTCCCTCTACTCCAGCCTGATATCCACCCTTTATCTTCTTTATAAACCACTTGCCCTTTTGGGCAGTATATGCTCCAGTATCAAACTCCATGATTTTATATGAGCCATCTATCTTATCAGCATCGCTAGCCTTTTTAGACTTAATACCAGCTATATCAGACTCTTCCTGCTCTCTCTGTTTCTTTAAAGTCTCATCCGCAGCCTTCCTTACCTTCTTTGGAACCTTATCTCCAGTTACATTAACAGGAACTATATCCTTATCCTCATTAAATGTACGTTCCTTCTCAATGGCACGCTTAATGTTTTTAGATTTACTTTTAGCCTCTTCTGCTTTAGACTGTACTGCTTCAGTTGGTTTAACTACACCTTCTTTAGTAAGTACAGTAGCAGACTCTGCTCCTATATTTATCTTTTCATATTTACCAAAGAACTTTTTCTTTGCCCCTTCAAGAGTCTTATCTCTAATTGTATGATATTTTAATTCTTTAGGGTCAACTGGTTTTCCGCCAACCGATTTATTAATATCTCTATATACAACTAAGTACTCACCACCTTCAGTCTTTGGTTTAGTAATAGATACAAGGTCTACTGTATTATCTTTACCACTACGCTCTTTAAATGTATTAGTATATTTTCTACCTTCATGACCCTTTAAAAACTTAAATACACCATCTGGTATGGTCTGCATAAGACCCATCTCCATCT
>Ga0114899_1001735_pt1 | contig 12400 bp, 11 predicted proteins | sample MalvireepMed_215_FD_83497 | JGI IMG/M metagenome (GOLD analysis project Ga0114899, IMG submission 83497) | Marine viral communities from the Global Malaspina Expedition - Malaspina viral metaG DeepMed_215 | ecosystem: Environmental > Aquatic > Marine > Oceanic | place: Mediterranean Sea... | reverse complement strand
GGTACTTGGGGTTCTTGTCCAGCGGGAACGCCTGCCTGTTGGTGAAGCCCATCGTGGCGCCGGGGTCGTGGCAGTAACCACGGGTCTGCTCGATACCCAGGAAGTAGAACTCCCTGTAGCCGAACCACGCTGCCAACTGTGCCAACGTGAACGGGCTGGTGCGGCCCGTGGGGAGGGGGAGGAGGTGTAACCCCAGCCCCACAAAGCCGCTATTCCACATCTGGACGTTCTCCTCGGCCTTCTCTACCCAGATGAAAGCATCGTTCTGCGGGTACTCGTCGCCCAGTACATCGGCGCCTCGCCCCACAGCATCCTTCCATCCCACCTGGAACTTGTGCATATCCAGTTCAGGCCATGTGAGAGAGACCAGCGTACGCTGGTCTTCGATGTCCGTTACCCCATAGTACGTAGGCGTGAAGGGCAACTCCTTCCACGACGGCAGGGAGTTGCAGGCGAAGGTAGCCTCGTCTTGTAGCAGGGCCAGCAAGGGCAACTGGTCAATCAAGGACGGCCCCGTACCTAGGATGAATATGCGTCCCTCTGCTATGTTATGCCAGTTATCCAGCAAGCGCGTCCTCCAACTCAACGGCCTTCAGGATGGCCTGCTGTGTGAGCCTCCCACCAGGAGTACAGTCGTAGACGCTGCACTCCTTGGCTGCCCGTTCGTAATAGGCGTCCATGATACCGTCAGCGTGCATGGGCCTGCCCTCGTTGGCGTCGTAGGAGTGGCCTGAGCGGGTGGTCTCGCAGCCTAGTAAGTAGAAGGTGCCAAAGCCCATATATCGGGCCACCTGAATCATCGCCAGTGGCGTGTCCTTCCCGTAGTGCAGGTGAATGCCCAGGTCGGCGTTTTGCTCACATGACCCCAAGAGTCCACCCATTCCATAGTTCAGCACATCGTGAGCGTTGCTTGGGGGCCTTGGAACCGTCACCCAATCGTTCGGAGTGGGGTGCCAGTCCACAAAGAAGCGCGCGACCTTCGCCTGCGCCTTGTTAAAGCCCCGCTGGAGCCATTCGTTGGTCTGTTTGCGCTCTGTCAGGATATAGAAGTCTGGCGTCCATCCCTCTTCCCAGATGAACCACCGGCTGCCAGCAAAGGTAGACCGAGCTTTCAGGGCCGTCTTCTGCTTGGCGGTCAGTAGGTTCATAGACGCCCCGTTGCCGCAAATGAAGATAGGGCCACTATACTGCTGCTTGTAATCGTTAAGCTCCAAGCACGTCTCCCAACTCGGCGTAGGGCAAGACGCCCTCCTTATTGACCAATCCACCAGGTGTGCAGTCCACCATAGTCCTACCAGCGTGCTCCATATCGGTGCGTCCACGGTCAAAGCATTCCAGAATAGAGCGGATGTTACGCTCTTGCTGAGTCCGGCCTTGCGCGGGGTCCCAGGCTTGTCCAACCTGCGTGGTATCAATCCCAAGGAAGTAGACCTCGGTGAAGCCAATCCAGCACGCCAGTTGCGCTAGGGTGAGCGGAGAGGCCCATCCGGTGGGCAATGGGGGCAGGGAGTCCCCTAACCCATAGAAGCCCTCCCAGCGCATCTGAATGTCGTCAGGGGCCTTGGGACACCAGAGCCAGTTGGGCGCCGTCACGGGAGTCCAATGGATGGAGATATGATTGAGCGCACCAGGGAAAGCATAGAGGTCATTAATGCCGCGGCCCCAGTCGATAACTGGCCCCGGTTCCGCGATCACATGATGCACAGGAATGAACGGCAAGTCCTTCCAGTGGGCCATTCGGTTGACCGTCCAGGTCTCCTCGTCCTTCATGGCGCCCAGCAACGGTAACTGTGACGTGAGACTAGGGCCAGAACCGAAGATGAAGGTACGGCCCGACTTGGTGTTGTGCACCTCGTCCAACCAGGAGGGCATCGTCATCTCCATGCCCCAGTGGTTCTCAGCGGCGCCCAAGAAGTCTGACCACCCAGGAAATATGCGAATAGACGAGGACATCTGCCGCGCCTCAGCCTTGGCTATGTTGCGTAGGTCTATCAAATCTCCCGTCTCCTGGCCCAGGCCACGATGGTGTCGGAGCACTTTAGGGTCTCCAACTGCACCCGATATTGCTTGTCCAGCATCATCGTGAGTCGGTTCAGCACCCCTGCCACAGGATGCTGGGTGTCAATGGGCTTGAGGTAGCTGGTGGCCTCCCGGTAGTTCTTCATGGGAGTGCCGTGCATCTTCCAATTCAAGTGGTTTGCCAGGGAATATCGCTGTCTGGTGCTCACTTTGGCCTCGAAGCCTAACGCTCCCAGTGCCGCACTGAGCGTTTCCACTTCCCAGTATGTAATGTGCGGCTTCCTGTACCAGAAGTCCTTGTACTCCGGTATCCCGTAGGCCGTGAGGAGCGCGTCTGCGGCGTTAGGAACGGTGAGGAACAGCCAGCCTCCTCCGATGAGCTTGAGTTTCAACTGCCGCAGGAATGCTATCGGGTCTGGTTGGTGCTCCAAGACGGCCATAGCGACCACGGCGTTGAAGGTCTTGCCGGGGTATATATCGTCTAGTGTTCCCTCCTCGCAGGGATAGCCGCCCACGTCACGGACATACGCTGCATCCTCTGGGTTCCACTCTGCTCCGTACATGGTATAGCCACGCTGGGCCAAGGTGTCCATGAAGTACCCACTGGAGCATCCCACCTCCAGCACGGACCCCCCCTTGGGTATCTCGTCCTCAAAGTGATTGGCAGGCTCTTCCATCGAGACGCGCATCATCTTGAAGCGTTCCTCGGAAGTCATACGTTCCCCCACGGTCACGTCATGCTTCTCCCGGTACTCCCCCTGGTAGTATTCGTGAACGTCACCTATCAGAGATGGGTCGATGTACTGAAGGAGGCACCGCTTGCATCGGTACACGGGCACCGTGGGGTCGCCGCGAATGCCTGTCCGTATCTGCTTGCCCGTCTTGTGCCGACAGAGAAGGCAGAGGGTTAGGTCAGTCTCAGGTTGCGTTGGTCTCTTGGTCTGCGTCGTCATTGCTCTCCGTCAGGCTCAAAGGTTTGTTATTGGAGATTGGTGTTTGCTTATAAACCGACCACTTGGCTTCCATCAGCGCCTTGAGTTGGTCTGCACCACCGTCAAGACTGTTCACGTCCACGTCTTCCAGTGCTGCCAATACGTCCATGAAGGACATGCCGTCCGGCAGCACTGGCTTATGCGGAGCATCATCGTACTGCCCAATGGGACGGCGCAGCACCTCTTGGAGGGCGTCCTGCCCAAACTCCTTGGCAAAGTTCAGTATCTCGAACGCCCCAAGGATGGGGAGAAAGTGCATCGGCCACATCTCGGCGGCGCTTATCCGCAGGGCGTAGTTGCAGCCGTCCTCTCCCACGCACCGGTAAATGCCAGACCCGACCGCTACTTCCTTTAGATCAGAATGCGGGCAGGTCTTGGCCTTACCGTAGTCGAAGATGTAGTTGCGCTTATTGCCGTTCCGCCGTTGGACGAAGTAGTCCAGCGTTTGTTCCGGCTTGGCCGTGGCAACGTCTTTTGGATCCATTGCGCCCTCCTAATCGAGGCTCACGAGGATGGAGGTCTAGTTGATGGCCGCAGGCTTCCCGTACAGGTAGGCTACGTTGGCATGTATCACGCCCGCGCCCGGTACGGTGGTCGGGTTGGCGGTGACGTGTAAGTTCACCCAGTCGTCTGCGTCCAGGTCAGTGGCGCTGGTCCCGGTTACGTCCCGTGGCACCGTGTCCGTGAATATCACTGTGTTGGTAATGGCTGCTGCCAGTACCGCAACGCTGGTATTGTCACCGGTCGGTCCACCGTCCGACAGAGCGATCTGGAGGCGGGAAGCGTCCGCGGTGGAAGCCTCAAGCCCAGGAGCGCCGGAACCGGAGTCGGCCTCAATGACGAAGCTGTACTCCATGGCGGACACGTCTACCACCGCTGGCACACTGAAGAAGTTGATGGGGCCAGTGGGAATGTTGGCCAGGATAACGGACGTTGAAGGTGCGGTGGCGTGAACAAAAGTCTTGGCCACGGTCTTTGCGTTCATAATAGGGAATGCCATTTGCTTATCTCCTTAGTTCAGGCTCAAAAGGGGTTACTCGTTGGTGAAGTATCCAGTGACGTTATTGAATTCCCCGATACGGGCGCGGGCCTCGTCTGGACCCGCCACGTCTTCCTGGTGATGGAGTGTGCCGTCAGGATTGAGCACCCGCATCTCGTAGTTGCCCCCGTCCTTCGACCACAGGCCGACTTTGAAGGTGGGGCCTTTACTCTCTAGATACAGAAACTCACTCATCTCGCTTGACCTCCATCTGATCAATGGTAGGATGAACCGCCCGTCCGTTCTTCTTTAGCTCTGCCCGCATATGCTGGGTAGCGTGACGGCGGTGGTTGAAGCCTCTATCGTGCATCATGCAGAAGTACTTGAACTTCCGTGCCCGTTCTAGCACGTCGGTAGGCGGCGTTCGCTCTACCTGCTCCTTGTAGAAGAGGCAGTGCTTAACGTAGCCCTTCCAGGTAAGGAATCCCTTAGGCCGCATACCGTGCCGATTGCAGAAGAACTCGGGCTTCGGTGTCTCTTTTTCCAGCGCATAGCCTTCGGAGGGAATGGCGGCCTCAGTTCGTGCCTCTACACTCACACCGTTGACCGGTGGGCGAAGGCGTAGGCCCTTAGACAGGTAGTGGGCGATCTGACCCGCGTTATTAGCAGGGAAGGGGCCGGCGGGAATCCAGCCCTCGTTGCGCCAAGTCACCTCGACGCTTGATTGGCCGTCAGTGTTCACAATCTTGCGATCTCTCACAGACTGCTCTTGCCAGTAGATAGCCTTCCCAGGCGATACCCAGTGGGGTTCCAACCCGTCCGGCAACTCCCAGTACGTCGGCGCTTGGCCTAAGCCTCCATGAGGCTGTCTGGCTAAGTCACGGAGCACGTTGGGCCACTCAGTACGCCTGAAGACCTCTATGTGCAGGCACAGGTTATCGTATCCCTGCTTACCAGTTTCCTGGCGCAAGAAATGGTCCCATGGCAACACAAGGCTTTTGTCAGCGACGGCTGTTGTCACGCCTACTCCTGTTTCGACGCCGCCTGCGTCTTCGAATACGAGGCGGCTGTGCCTCTTCCATCTCGCTAGCTTGAGACCCTGCCACCAGGGTCTTGCGACCCAGGATGATAGGCTCCGAAGGCTGCACGCTGTAGCGGAGCATATCTAGTAGCTCCACTTGCTTATGTGCAAGGACGGCTTCCTGAATACCCTCCAAGTGCCGCCGTGCTTGCATTTTCCTTATCTGGTAAGGCATACCGCATCCGGTGCACATCATGTAGCCGTCCTCAGAATGGGGTGCTAACGATGCGCCAACGTGCGCCTCTGCCTGCTCTTGAACGCTCTGGAGGTGCATGACCACGTTGGCCCGGTAGGGGCTGGTGTACTTGCACCCAGAGCATTTAGAGACGATCTTCCGCAGGTGATGGTTGAAAATCTGATCTGAGGTCAACGACTTAGTCCAAGCCTGATCAATGCAGTCCCAGAGCTGCTGGCGTTGCACTGTGTCGCTGGGTAGCCGTTGCGCAAAGCTATTCTTCTCAACCTCACGCCCGTATTCCTGGAGCGTGACCTCCCGCGTAAGACCGTCTCTATCAACTCTTGTTACCATTTAGACCGTTGCAGTCGTGTCCGAAAAGACCTCGACTCCGTGTGGGTCTGCCCGTTCCGCTTCGCCCCACTCCTGGAACACTCCGTACTCGTCGGCCCGAAGCGAGATGTCCGCTTGCTGCTCTGCCGTCTCAGCCTCGTTGGTCATCACCAGATGCAAGGCTTCCTTGGCGAACAGAGCACCCTTGGAGTCGGAGTTGGCGTCCCGGGTGATGACGCCAGAGTGGAAGACCTGGACTCCGTAGAGTCGGTCTGAACCCTTCCACCACCGCTGTAGCATCTCGGCGGACATACCAAACCTGGAGCTTACGACGGCGCCAGGGTCGGTGATGTCGAGGATGATGTCGCTAATCTGCTCAATGTGCAGCGCAGCGTGCAAGGGAAGGGGCGCGGGACCGTAGGCCTGGTCGTTGTCGGTGAGTAGGTACGCTACTGACCCCCGGAAGTGGGTAATGTCTATGGTATTGGATGCGCCCACTACAGACTTCGAGAAGCCGTCGTAGAGCGCGATTACGTCTGCGGCCATTCTGCGCCGCATGGACCCACCCATCTGCATACCAGCCACGGACACCACATTGGAATCGCCCTGCCTGCGCCGGAGGCGCTTGGATAGGGTGACAATGATGCCGTGCTCAGAGGGTGTGATGGATGTGGTGGCCGTCACCAACTGCTGCGACTGGGCCAGGTCAACACCCTCGGTGAGGGCGCTGGCGTCGCTCAGACGAGCGTAGGTGAGAATGTCCCACTGCTTATGGCCCTGGGGTATCCGCTCGTTGGATACCAGGTCAGGGTCGGGAGCAGCGGGCTCAAAGGCGAGCTTGGCGTTCGCCACCAGAATCTTCTGGCCGGACGCAATATTGGAAGTACCGGAAAACGTTAGCCCTGTTGCCATAGCTTTTTACCTCAGACCTTTACCCCAAGGATGCCAGGCGTCTTTTAAGCTCCTGGGAACCGTCGGGGTCTTCAGGCGAATTTAATTGATTAGCCAGGAAAGCATCGTAGATTTGGTATTCGGTGCGCAGTGGTTGCTGGCTGCTGCCACCACCACGCTCGACCGGAGGATTCACCGTCTGCTGACCATTCACTGGCGCCTGTGGAGTCTGCCGAGGCTGTGGTGCCTGCTGCCCCTGTGCACTTTGGACTATGGCCGTTCGGATACTGCCCATAAACGCTTCTCGCTGTTGTGCAGGCGTTAAGGCAGCGTTGGATAATGCCTGGTAATTCACATTGGGATCGTGACGGTTAAGACCGAAGCCCTCCACGACCTGATAGACCTCTTCCCATGCATTGGCCTGGGGCGCTGCCGGAGGAGGCTGTTGATATTGAGGCTGTGCTACTGGAGGAGGCATTCTGGCATCTACCTGTGCTAACAGACCTTCTGCCATAGGCCGCATGTCCTCGTCCAACGACGCAAGGAACTGCCTCTTCCCTATATCGGCGGTGACGCTATCTACCAATTGCTTGGCCTCAGCGGATACATCCCGCCGTACAGCGTTCAGTCCAGTGTCCACCTTACTGTGAAGGCCCTGGACCTGGGACACGAGAGGCTGTAGCTGCTGGTGGAAGAACTGCTGCATCTGCTCTAAGGTTACGGCTGTAGGCTGTGCTGGTGCGCCCTGGTCAGCATCAAGCGACTCTTGGTCTTGACTAATGGCGTCAACGGCTTGCTGGACTTCCTCTTCTGTGGGGTCTTGGTTCTGCTGTGTCACTGCCTATCACTCCTAGCCTTAGCTGAGTAATCGAGACAAAAAAAGACCGCCAAATGGCGGCCTGCGCACTCTTGCTTGTGGCGTCTAGCGCACTGTCTACAAGTTAGCCATTATCGTACAGAGGCTACTCGCTCGCTGTCAACTTTCACGATGCGGCGGCACTGGCGGCAGTAGATGCGAATGACGCCCACTAGCAGCTCCGCCAGCTTCTTATGGCACCATGGACACCTGACTTCCATCAGTACTGTGGTGTCCTCCTAATAGGGTCTAGTGGTATGTTCATATTCTCTGGGTTCTGTGGAGACCGGACATAGCCCCACCGCAAGAGAGTGCGCTCCAGTTGGGCATCTTGCATACGCAGCAGTTCCCGTGCGCGCCGCTGGGCCTTATACACCTTGGCCAAGGTAGGATATAGAGCCTCAGATTCTTCTCGCTTATCTGGATAAGCTCTGTCTCTTAGGTATTGCGACCATTTACTGGGTGTGTCCGGTGTGGTCTCCAACAGGTCTTCCCGGCCTATCTTCCGCAAGATATGCTCACCTAGTTCCCAGTAACGCCGTAGCTCTTGCCGTGCCTGGTCTAATTCAACCAGCACAGGCGGCATGTAACGTGACCTTTGTGTGGATTCAATTACCCTCTGCGCTATCTCTGGTCCCCATATGGCTATAAATTGTTCCTCAGCATGACGTCGAGCACCATAGTTGTATTCTCCGGTGCCCCCACCATCCGATACCACTTCAAATACTCCACCCACAACCTCTCGTAGATAGTGTTCCTTTGCAATATCTAGTAGGTCGGCCTCTGGGTCTGACGCCACACGACCGAACTCAGCCAGCAGGTCAGCGAAGTCCTGCTCTCGTCCTATCCTTTCGCCATGCAAATAACCGCCAGCTTTCTCTAAGTCCTCTATAAACTCCTGGCCAAGTCCATGTACCATGAAGTTAGCGATAGCCTCGTCAACCATAACCTCATAGACGCCCAGCGCCCTATCCTTGGCTTCACGATAGTTCCGTAGGTCAGTGTCCATCCCACGTTCTGCCCAGAAGAGGTTCGATTTGTCCTTTTGTGCCTGCAATTCAGGGTAGGTCTCTAGCAGCTCCGATTCTTCCACAGAGCTAATGTCGTCCCATTCCTTCTCAGCTAGTAACTCTACCTGTTGCTTGTACCGGTCCCACTCCGACATAGCGTAGGCGTTAGTGCCGGCCATCAGGAACGGCAGGGCCGTCCAGCCTGGCCGGGGGTTATCCATCATGCCACTTATGGCAAAGGGCAATACGTAGTCCGGCTTAATAAAGTCCATAAGGTTTTCACGTTCCTCACCCATAGCGGAACGCCTTGAAGAAATATCCCAGGCTAGGGCAGCAAGCGGTGATACCGCATACCGAATAGAGCGGCCCAGAACGCTGTCCTGCTTATCTATCCGTAGTGCCGCATCAGGGCCGTCCTCGGCAATCTGTGCAACGGTACCCATTATCATGCGGACGGTAGATCGGTAGGCCGTGCCAATGCCCACACGGTTGCCGCCTATCTCCCAGGTGAGAAAGTCGCCTTTTGTCGGGTCCAACTTCGGCTCTTGACCTAGCCCTTTTGCCACGGCGTAGTGCACTATCAGGCCCGCCGCTGCCAGTTTTGCCAGAGAGTCCCGGGCCAGCTCACCACGGAGCCCGCCACGAGCCACGTCTATCATCAGCCCCCAGGTGGCCATTCGGTACTGCGGAGCGAAAAGGGGTATCGCGGCAAGAAACTGCTGGAACATGGGCATCATGCCAAGGTTGTCAAAAGAGAGCGTTCCAAACATCTTGCCAACATGGTTTGCTAGGTCGTCCAGGGCCTTCGGGCCACCCTGTCTAATGGCCTGGTTTTCCAGGGCCTCCCAGGTATATACCTTGCCTAGCTTGATGAAACCTGAGAACTGACGTTCAAAGGCTTCCAGGATTACCCGTGGCGCTTTGCCTACAACGGGGATAGGTACCGCTCTTTCAAAGCCGCTAGCGGCACGGTGTAAGATGCCTCCAGGAGATGCGGCTTCAATAAACTCTGAGCGGCTACCCATAACGTTACGAGCAGACAACTTTTGCACGGTAGCATTATGCCGGGACAGATGCTGAGCCAGTACCTGTTCGTTCAACATGCCAGCAAGTGATATCCCTGTAGCTTTAGCCCAGCCTATAGGATTGGTGGCAAAGAGAACTGCGCCATGTATTTGGCCTACACCGAAGTCAAAGCCTGCCACTCCTGTCCGTATAGCAGCGTTGACACTACGCATAGAGGTCATCCAGTTTGTACTTAGCGGCTCCAACTCCTTGCCGATGCGTTGCAACTGCTCTCGCGGTAATAGCTTTATATCTGATAGGTCTACTTCGGGTGCTAATCGCTCGGCTAGCTCCTCTGGAGTATATATACGGCCCTTCAACCGGAGGGGCTTCATCTGCATCTCCCCACCGCGTTGCCGTGCCTTCCGGCGCATGACCTGTTGGGCTTCCTTCGCCAGCTTCCGGGCAGCTACAGCGTCCTGCTCCAACTTTCGTACTTGTTTCAGGATATTCCCCATCCACTTCTTGCGGACACGGGTATCAGCTATTACCTCGTAGGGTACGCCCTCTTCCATTCGGCGGACTAAGTCAGGCGCCTCTCGAAGCAATGCCTGCTTACCTGCCCAGGGACTACCCCGTAAGGGCATAGCGGCCGGTGTGGCTAATCTGGCACGTAGCGTCTGACTTACCAGCTTGATGCCTTTCTCACGGCTAACAGCCTTACGTAAGGTCTCATCAATGGCATCCCGTCCAAGGTACCGATTAGCAATAGTCTTGGAGTAAGTGTTAAAAATACGTTTGATCCGTGCCTCTTGTACCATTCGATAGGAAGTCCGGAAGTAGAGCAACATATCCTCTAGCGGGTCCCCACCAGAGCGCCATCCTTCCTCCAGGGCGCTACGTGTATTGAGGTGCCACCGGGCTGATTCCTGAGGTGCCTTACCGGCAAAGGGACGCGTGCTACGCAGCCCTGCTGATAGGCCCAGGTCCATACCATCTAGCGACCGCCAGAAGTTGGGGAAGTACTCTCCAGTAGTCATCTCGGCCGGCAACTCGACGCCTTCGGCACGGGCCATGGTGCGCACATCAGTCGAAAGTTTCTTCCAACGGTTCAATACATTGCGCACTTCATCTGGCAGCGGATACCGCTTGGGGAACTGGAACATTAGGTTGTAGGATGTAGGCGTCCTTAGCCATGCCGCATGAGAAATACCCTGAGCGTCAATCTTAAGAAGGCCCTTGAGATCGCCTTTGGCACGTAGTAGTTGTCCCATCTGGTCAACAAAGGAATCGGCCTCGTGGCTACCACGAGCGATAAGAAGCCGTATCTGCTCTTCCGGCTGGGTAAAATCAGCCACGGCATTCTGGTTAAAGAACATGATGCGTTTTTGCCAGTGTGGGCTGATCTTGAGTGCGTCCATGGTTTGCTGCATCAGATTTGGAGATTGCACCTGGCGTACCATCTCTGCTATAGGTGTCATGCCAGGGACTTCACCATATACCTGAGGCATACCGACAACACTAGGAGTCCTGGGACGTAATGTCCTTCTCGCAGTTTTGGCAGCTATGTCAATACCACGGAAAGGTGCCTTAATAAGTTGGCCCGGGAGTGCCTCTACTGCAGCCAAAGGAGACAGAGCAGCCCCTGAGGCTTGTAGACCACGGCCACCAGCGGTTTGCAATAGACCAGTAGCGCCAGAACGGGCAGCACCAGTGGCGGCCATACCAGCACCGGCGCCTCTTAATAGAGGACCAAGCTGACCGAATGCTGGGATGGTGCCAAATAGAGCTATATCCTCAATAATCGAGTCAAGCTTTTCAGTACCCGGGATACCCAAGAAGTTTGTCTTTGGCCCTCCTTGAGAGGCTGCTGTTATAGCACTAAAGACACCCTGACCTTGCTCACGGGCCTCCCGGAAGCGGCGCTCTATACCTTGCTCACCCGGTCGTAGTGCACTGATTCCTAGAGCGGGGAAGGCAAGAGAGCCTCTTGCCTTATCCATGGTGCCCAGAACGCTGAGTAGACCTCCTAGTGCACGGTCTGGTAGAGATGGTCCAGGCTCAGGCCGTGGTGTCCGTGAGACCATAGCCGTTGGAGATACCTTGGAGCCTGCCTGTAGCGCTGCCTCGAATGTAGAAGGCGTAGACTGTGCCGTGGCTCTTGGCTGGGGGAACCTCTGAATAGCTGCCTGTTCTGACCCTTGAAGACCCTGCTGGGCCAGTTGATTGATCTCTATCCGCCGCATCAACTCCATGAGTTGCTGGATAGTCATACGAGAACGCTGACGCTGGGGCAGCAGTGTCGGCTGGGGGACAGTTAACGGCGGTAGTAACGGAGAGGTCATGCTCTAGTGACAGCGGGCCTGCCACGGCGCAATACAGCAGGCAACGGCGCTGGTTGCGCTGAGGGGGTTATGCTGGCAGCCATCCTACCGAACTGGCTGGGAGTAGTTCCTGTCATACCCAGTACAGAGGTCAAGAAGTCCAGGCCAGAGGAAGGTGTTTGTGCCAGAGACCCCAGCGTAGGTATTCCCTTGGGAAAGAAGGCCCGAGGTGCGGTAGGTGTAATACCCTGAGGTTGCCCCTGGGGAGTCTGTGGTATCTGAAAATTCAGCCCTGCTAGCTGCTGAACCATTGGGTTCTGGGCCTGTGGAGGCGCTTGTCCAAGCCCTCCAAGAGACCGGAACGCCCCAAAGCCAGCGGGATTGGCGAAGGCAGACTGCGTAAGGCTGGTCTGAGCCTCCAGTGCGGCCCGGGCCTGTTGCGCTTCAAGAGCTTGACGAGCCTGTTCTAGCTGGCCGAATCCAAGCGCCCCGGCAATATCGACCTGTTGCTCACCAAGGCCAAGCTGCCGTCTCGACAACTCCGCCTCCAGGGTGGGCTGTCCGCCAAAGATGCCCGAAAGACCCGCCTCCTGAAGGCCAAGCTGCCGTCTCGACAACTCCGCCTCCAGGGTGGGAGCACCTTGAAATATTCCAGTAAGCCCTGCTCGCTGTAGTAGATTCTGCTCGTCAAATTGCCGTATTTGTTCATCAAGCTGGGATTGTCCCAGGCCAAGC
>Ga0114899_1001731_pt1 | contig 12409 bp, 11 predicted proteins | sample MalvireepMed_215_FD_83497 | JGI IMG/M metagenome (GOLD analysis project Ga0114899, IMG submission 83497) | Marine viral communities from the Global Malaspina Expedition - Malaspina viral metaG DeepMed_215 | ecosystem: Environmental > Aquatic > Marine > Oceanic | place: Mediterranean Sea... | reverse complement strand
GTTACTCACCCTGTTCGGGGGCTTGTCCCCTTTAAATTATATCCATTTCAAGAAAGAATTGTTGGAGAACTTCAAGAAAACAGGTTTAATATACTTAGAAAATTTAGGCAGGCTGGCTGTACTACGATTGCTTCAGCATATTCACTATGGATGGCAGTCTTTCAGAAGCACCAAGCTATCGTAATTCTCTCTAAGGGAGATACCGAAGCTACAGAAGTGTTGGATAGGATTAAGGTTATGTATGAGGAACTGCCTGGGTTTTTACAGCCTGGAATTTCTGAAGATAATAAGCATACTTTAAAATTGATGAACAGGTCTGTTATTAAATCTCGTCCCTCAGGAAAGCAGTCAGGGCGTTCTCTCGCAGGGTCTTTTCTAATTGTTGATGAGGCGGCGTTTATTGAGTCTATTGATACTATTTGGGCTGCCGTTTACCCAATTATTTCCACGGGTGGCCGTGCGTTTATTCTTTCTACTGTAAATGGGGTGGGAAATTGGTTCTATGAAACCTATAATAGCGCCACTGAAAGCGCAAATGCTTTTACTCCTATTGATATTCGGTGGAAAGAACATCCTGAGTACTTTAGGAACACAGAATATAATCATTTATATGAGCAGATGCTTAAAAGAACCCCACCACTCAATGTTGATGATTGGGAAAGTGTAACAAAAGCAAATATGCCTCACAAACAATGGCTTCAAGAGTATGAGTGTGAATTCTTGGGCACAGGAGATACTTTTATGGATGGCCTTATCCTCACTCATTTGGCTCAACATGTTAGTGATGAATATTATATTAAATATAACAACAGAATGCGTGTATGGAAGGATCCTGAGCCCTTTTATGAGTATATTATTGGAGTAGATACGGCGTTAGGACGCGACAGGGACTACTCCGCCTTTCAAGTTGTCAATCTTTATAACGGGGAGGTAGTGGCTGAGTTTTATAGTAACAAAACTACAATAGATGAGTTTTCAGCTATATTAAATAGTGAAGGGATTTATTATAATCTAGCGACTCTCGTAGTGGAGCGTAATACTGTGGGAAATCATGTAGTCGATTTGCTCTATAATAGCCTAGAGTACGAAAATTTATGGCATGATGAGAAAGGGCTTCCAGGATTTCAGGTCACCGTTAAAAATAGAGATACTCTTTTATCTGAATTAGAGGAAGCAATAAGGACGAATGTTTTAAAAATTAACTCCCAACGTACTTTAAATGAACTAAATACTTTTGTGATAACTGATGCTGGGAAGATAACTGCTGACAGGGGAAAGCACGATGATCTTATTATGAGTTTAAGTCTTGCAAACCACATTATGAAGGATACGCGAGAGACTACTTTTGTCGAATTTAAAAATGAATCTGCATTTAAAGAAGAAAACAAGTATGAGTTTAAAAATAAGATGCCCATTATATCGCATGGAGGCCCAAAAGTAGAAGATTTAAAATGGCTGACGAAGTAAAAAAGAAATTAACGGAAGACGGTGAATCTACTTGGTCTAATTTTACGACAGTAGGGCCTTATTTTTATCCTCGGGGAGCTATAGGTAAGTGGTTTGCTAGGTTTTTTGCTACTCCTGCTCAGGCAGAGGTAGCAAAGAAGATAAATGATCTTGAAACCATAGACCTCCCTGGGGATACCAAAGTAAAAAGTTCGGATGTTGACAAGGGCGGTTTAACTTTCAGTGTTAATAGAGCCTCCCCTGTATATTCAGAGATTGAGAGAGCACGAAGAGGTCGGTATCTAGAATACGAACGAATGGATGAGTATCCTGAAGTTGGCGCAGCGTTTGATATTTATTCGGATGATTGTACTCAAAAAGATACTCAGCACCGTAGGTGGGTTGTTAAATCTGATAATCCTGAGCTGGTAACAGCGGTTGAAGATTTCTTTGAAGATATTCAATTAGATAGAGTGTACTACGATATCGCTAGAAATACTGTTAAGTTTGGGGATTGTTTTATGGAATTAATTTTGGATATAAATAATCCCCTAGCAGGTATTCAGAAGGTTAAAATCCTTAACCCTAATTATATCCTTAGAGTAGAAAATGATTATGGATATTTAAAAACCTTTCTTCAACAAATCCCCGACAAAAATTCCTTGGATCCTTCTCAGCCTCCTGTTGATGGAGGCATGGGCACTAAGAACAGCAATTATATTGAGTTAGATAAGAACCAGATAGTTCACTTTAGGCTTTTTACTTCTGACCCTAAATTTTACCCCTACGGTAAATCCGTTGCGGCCTATGGTGTTCAGACCTTTAGATCTTTGAGAATGATGGAGGATGCTATGCTTATCTATAGGTTGGCAAGGGCTCCTGAAAGACGCATATTTTACATTGATGTTGGAAATCTTCCTTCTAGTAAGGCAGAGCTTTTCATGGAACGGGTTAAGGAGAAATTTAAAAAAGAGAAGTATTTTAGAAAGCAAGGAATAGATTCAAGATACAATCCCTTGGCTGCTGATGAGGATTATTTTGTTCCAATTAAAGGAAACCAAGGAACTAGAATTGAAACATTACCAGGGGCTACAAATTTAGGTGAGGTTACTGATGTATCGTATTTCCGTGATAAGCTTTTAGCAGCATTAAAGGTTCCTAAGGATTATATTGTAGATCAGAAGGATAAGGCCCCTGAGCGAAAGGCTAACCTTTCAGAGTTAGACGTTAAGTTTGCTAGAGCCGTAAGTAGAGTCCAGCAAATGATAGAAACAGGCTTGGAAACTATGGTCAAAAGGCACTTGGCTTTAAAGAATTTCCCTGTCACTTTAATCAATGCTTTAAGAATTGAACTACCTGACCCCTCTGATAGGTACACTAAAAGAAGACTAGAGATTGATCAAGCACGACTTCAAATTATCCAAGGAGTAACGGCTACTCAATTATTCCCTAAAGATTATATTTATAAAGAGTACTATAATATGAGTGAGGGGGAAATAAAACTTATGAAACAAAAACTGAAAGAGGAAGCACAAGATGCTGCTTATCAGCAACAACAAATGAATCAAATATCTCCAGGGGCAGGAGATTTACCTCCAGGGAATACTCCTGGGGGGTTAGGAGCAACACCAGCACAGCAGCAGGGACAGCCAGCTACTGAGGAATTAGACAAAATTTTGGGCTTTCCAGAAAAAATAAAGAAGAATAGAGGGTATAGGGTAGATGAACAGAAAATTTGGAAGAGAATTCTTTCAAAAATACAAAAATCTTAATAAAAGACCTAACGTATTGTAGTATATAAATTTAGAATCCTAAGGAGTAGGTATTAAATGTTTGATCATATTTTCGAAAATAGAGATAAAAAAGTAACTAATATAATAAAATTGTCCGATTATTTGGGCAGAGCCCTTCGTGAGAATGTAGAAGTTTTCTCTATTGACGATACGGAGAATAAAGTAACCTTTATCACAGAAGGTGGAATGATAATTGCAGGGTCATACGACTTTGATAATAAGATATCATTACATCATATAAAGATAGAAGAGGGGGAGCTTTTTGAAAATGAAGATCAGTTTAATGAATTTGTTAACTTTAAAATCTCAGACTTTCTTCAAAATGTCTTTGAACAGGACTTTGTTGAGGCCGATACGAGCTTTAACAAAGTTCTTCAACTATGGGAGAGTCGCGTTAAGTTTTCCTCTGTAAAGAATAAACTATACGAGAAGTCTCAAAAGTTTAACGGAACCAACCGCATTATTGAATCTGAGGAGTTTCAAAAACTTGTTGAAATCGCTCCTCAATTGGTTGAGTTTTTACATGAAAACCAGAATCTCATAAACATTCCTGAGATTAAAAATATGGTGAGGCTTTCCTCCTCCGTATCTAAAGCCTTTGATTTACCTAAGATTACTTATGATGACCTACAAGAAGAGGGATACACCATTCCTGCTGATGTAAACCATAGTATTTATGAAATGATTTGCAAACAAGAATTGGTAAGAAAGGAACTTGTAGAATCTAAAAACAGGTTTGATTTAGTGTGGCTCAACAATGAAAAAGTTTCTGCCTTAGCATCCCTTATTTATGAAGAGGATGAGGAAGTGATTGCGAAAGCTATTGTTGAGGCAGTATGTGAGGTTCCTTATTTGGCCTTAGCCACTAAAAAGCAAATCACAGAAACTATAACAAACAATCTTGAACTAAACGATTCTATTAAAGTTAACATTAAGGACATTAAAGCTTTTAGCAGTGTCCTTTTTGAGTATAAAAAACCTCTTAAGGGGTTGTTTATCTCGATGCTTAATGAAAAGTATGGGATAAGCGTCCAAAACCTCAAAGACATTCCTACCTTTAAAAGCTTGCTTAATACGCAAGTTTTAATTTTTGAGGCTCTTTCCAAGCTCAGTCCTAAAGGTTCCCTGGTAAAGGAAATTTTGTCTGAAGCTAGTAAAATGCTTAAAAAGAAGAACGGGGTTGAATCTATTGATGTTAACCGTTTTATTGAGCTTTTATTCGAAAAGGCCCAGTATACCGATCTTCTAGATGATGAGCCAGTTATTGATGATATATCTCTAAAAGAGACCTTTTCTGAGATTGATTCAATTGAAGAGCTAATCGATATGATTTTAGAAAAGAAGAAAAAGACAAAGAAAAAGGATAAAGGAGAAAGTAAAGGAGATAAAGGAAAAGATAAAGATGATCCTGAATCAAAGGATTATGAAGGTGGGGGAGATCGTAAAGGTGATGAGTCTGAAACCCATAAAGGTAAAGACTATGAGAAATGCGAAGATGCCGAGGTTGAAGACGAACCTCGCGTTGATGAAAAGGACGCGAAAAGTGATGAGGAAGCCGAAGGGCTTGAGCCTACCACAGTCGTAGAGGAGCCCCCAGAAGACGAAGAGGAAGTTGAGAAGGAAGCGGAAAAGGTTTCCTCTGCCGAAGAGAAGGAAAAGGAAACAGCCAAGGTCCCGACCTCAGATGAAATTATGGCAGACTTTAAAAACTTTGAAGATATCCTGAACTCGATCAATTTTGAGGATCTTGATCCTGATGAGACAGAGGAAGAACTTGAAACCGCAGGCGAAGAAGAAGCTGAAGTAGATACCGAAGAGGAAGGTGAAGAATGAGTCAGAGAGATACACTAATACCCGTTTGTAAGATAATCGGCATTGCAGCCAATACCACGGCAGCTAACCTCCCTTTGGTCAATACTGGCCTTTGGGTTGAGAAGGTTGAAACTAGTGCTCTATCACTGTCTGCGGTAATAGGTACACAACCGAGTAGTATGCCAGGGAATTTTGGTAGACAGCAAAAGATTGCTTTCCTGGTAAGTAGTGTTCTCGCTGCCTCTCCTGAGAAGACTTGGGCATCAGGGCTTATTGTTGTTAGACCTTCTGATGGCAAGAATACTATTATTGAGGAAACACAGCTAAGGGCTCCTGGAGCTTATACTAGTATAGTAAATAAGGAAGGCGTTCAAGTTGTTATGCCTGACTTCAGCGGTCTTCAAATTACTTCTATAACTTTAGCAGGAAGCGCAGGAGGGGTTGGTTTTGGTAGTGTAGGAGACGCTGATGTGAGTTTACAGATTTATACCTCAGCAAATGGTGGTGCTTTAGACACAGATAACCACGGAGCAAGCGCAACCCTTACTTCTACTGATCAGGGAGCGTCCAGGATTATTCAATTCACTCCTGGCAATTACCCCTTAGACACCAGCTTTGGGGTTACCGCAAGTGGTCATGGCCCTTGGGGCGGTACAATGAATATGATGAGTGAAAACCCCGCTCAAATGATACTCTCCTCTTTAGCAGGAGATGCGTCAGGAGTATTTAATATTACTTCTGGGAACACGGGTGCTATCTTTACGACTACTATAGCCAAAGCCTTGGCTAATGTCAATTATGTTACAGTAACTGATTTAAGTGGAAACACTGGTTTCTTTAAGGCTGCGGCTGCGTCTGGGTGTGGTTACTATGTATCAAGTTTGGGAACTCCAGAGATTGATACCTGGGGGGCTGAAGGAACTGGATTAGTTTCTGGTATTCCAGGTACAATAGGAGGCGCAGGCACAACGGTAGTAATAAGCACAGCAACTGGTGTTTCTGCCATTGATATTGAAAATCAAACTAATGCTGCTTCTGTCTTTGGTATTAATTACGGTGTTATTAAACAATCCAATACGATTGGAGATCAAATAAAGCCTGATGTTAAATGAATTTAGTAACTTTAATACCCACTGGAGGACAGTCAGTACTAGCCAGTCCTTTTACTAAAAGAGGTTTCTCTCCTGCAGGAAATACGTCACGGGGAGGGGGAACTCAACAAGCCTCCCGAACTTTTTTTAATCCTTCCAATAAAGCCGCAGCGTTTAGAATTGAAGCTAAAAGACACGGTAAGTATAGTGGGAGTAAAGGAGTTGGTGTTTTTGTATTAGTGTACAATGCAGGAGCTAGATACTACTTTAGGTTTTTTGATAAAGACGGAACAGCTTTAGGGGGTTTGGTTAATACGGCAGGAGTATCAGAAGGTGCCACTACCTCGGCAGGAATTGTGCAAAAAATAAACGCTGCTACGGTGTACATCCCGGATTTCACGGCTGTACTTATAGAAAACTTTACAGGAGTAGATTATGGAGATGGGGGTGTGGATTTTGAGGATACATCCCCATTAAGAGGAGGGAGAGGGTAATTGGCAAGCGCAATCCCTTTAAAGTTTGAGTTTGATGCTACAACTCCATCCTCTTTAGCAGAGTTTACTGCTGCTAATACCGTTTCTGTCATCAACGGAGGAACGGGTGTATCTTCCTTAGAATTATTGGGGGCCTCTCTCTCCTCAATTGACCTCTCTTCAACGTGGCTTTCCGCGACCAATATTACAGCCACTAATGTTTCAGCTACTACGGTATCTGCTACTTATATCTATGCTGAAAAGGGCGTATCTTCAACCACATTATCCTCTACATATGTAATAGCATCAACTGCTGTTTCTTCCAATACTTTTACAAGTCCTGGTGATGGGGGTAATCATTTCTACATGAAACATGAAGCTGGTGCAACCTATCCTAATCTTATAGAGGCAGAAGACGGTGCCCTTACCATTATGGCAGCAACTAATCTTGCGCTTAGATCTTCTAGTGGAGAGAGCCGTGCTATGTTTAGAAATAATGGGGCGTCTGAACTCTATTACAATAACGCAAAAAAACTAGAAACTCACGACGAAGGAATTTTGGGGATTGGTTCCGTGAGTGCTACTACTGTTTCATCTACTTATCAGTTGGTTGAGGGGGGAGTGTCCGCAACCTCTGTCTCGGCTGCTGGGGGGTTTGTTCCTACGCCTTATGGCTGGGTTGCTTTTACTACCGCTGGAACCCCATCGGATACTGAACAAAATATTGGTATTGGAAGTAGTAAGGCAGAAAATATAAGTTCTGCTGATGATTTTGTTTGGGATGATACCAATAAGCGTTTTGATGTTGTGAAAGCTGGAACCTATGAGTTCACACTAAATGTAGCTCTTACTGTAGCAGCAACTACTACAGTAACATTGCAACTATATACTACTGTTCCTGGGTCTTCTAACATAACTGCTGATGTGCGGGTTCATTCCTCTATTGATCCTGTGATAGTTTCCTTAAACTATGTAGGAGCAATCGCTGGTGGGGGGTATGCCTTTGCTACAACTACAGATGATGGGAGCGAGGATGTTACTGTTCAACCAGGAACAACTATGACAATAAAGAGACTTAAATGAATGACGTAAAAAAAAGTTATATCACTAAAGAGACTTTCTTACCCTTAAGTCTTGTCATAGTAATTTGTGCGGGGGTACTTTGGTTTAATAATACTTTAAATAGTATTGATATTCGTTTAAATAATATTGAGAAAATGGCGATAGACCAATGGACTAAAAAAGATATGGAGAATTGGTCGCTTAGACTAAAGCTAGAAAACCCAGAAATAGAAATCCCTGAACTATCAACGGATTAGTCTACCATATGGTTCTGTCTCAGCAAATGTAGCAGCCTATCTGTGTATTGTTCTATGTATAGATGTAATCTATTTTGAATATTATACAGTGATTTTAAGCCCTCGGTAGAAATAGCTTTCTTAGGACTAAAATTTTCAAGTTCTTTACCTATTTCTCGTATTTTTTGCTCATCTAGCTCGTTTAGAGTTCCTATTCTTTTACTTATGTCGTTTAAACTTTTCATATTAGTGTAACCTCATGTCCTTCTGCTTCATAATGTTTTTTTCTCTCTCTAGAATGGTCTCTTAAGTACCTTTCTGGGTCAAAAAAATCATATACAAACACTTTATCCTTTGTTTCATGCTTGCGTAAGGCTCTTCCTAACGCTTGGAGGGTGGCAATCTCGGATTTCATACCTCTGGCGTTGATGAAGTGGGTGATTTCTTCAATGTTAACCCCTGTTTGGAGGATTTTAGTACCAATGAGGACGCTAGACTCTCTATGTCCTCGGAATCTAGATATAGCCTTATACCTTTCTTGGATGGAGTTTGCTCCCTCAAGAAACTCGCACTGGCCTCCACATAGGTTCTCCAGGGTTCTTCCATGATCAAGTGATTTGGTAAGTATAAGTATACGGGCTCGTTTATTTTTTTGTTTAATGTCATCAACAATCTCCTTTATAGTGTTGTTTCTCTCCTCATTATTTATAATATACTCATCATAAATTTCTAGATAGCTTAGATCTTCTTCATTGGAGACAGCAGAGGATCTTTCTATGATTTGGATGATAGGTTTAGTGAGCTTTCCCTTATCTACTAGTTCTTTAGTGGTTGCTACAGAATAGATAGGACCTAACGCGCCTTCTAAATTGAAGAGGCTTATGTGTGGACTCGGTGGGGTGGCTGTAAATCCATACCTATGATTAGCATTAGGAAAAGATTGGATAGCCGCTACGGTAGTTTTTCCGTTTGCAAATTCATGACACTCATCTACCATCAAAACTTCTGCGTCTAAATGAGTGTCTAGAATTTTTTCAATACTTTGTACGGTACATAGCATAATTTCTCCTTCAATAAACCCCTCACTAAAGCAGATTCCTAAATTGGGAATACTGAAGGACTTTAAAAAATCATAGGTTTGAGTAAGAAGCTGCTTGGCATTAAATAGAAGTACCATTTTTCTTCCTAATAAAGCTTTAACGAGGCCAGCCATAATTAAAGTCTTTCCTGAGGCGGTCGGTGATTTTACTATTGCTCGTTCTTTTTGGAGCATTTCTTTGATGGTTCGGTCCTGGTAGTCGTAATATTTTATATTGTCAAAATAATAATCTTGTGTCTTGGTATCAATGGCTCTAGCATCAACAAGGGTAGGGGATGCTTCTACCTTTTTCAAGTCTTCTAAGACTCTTGCGAGTAGTCCTGTCTTAAATACGCCTTTTTTAGAAAAAAATCTCTTCTTACCATCCCATGCTCGTCTTCTGTACTGTGGGGAGTATTCGGCTCCAGGAACCCTAAAAGAGTAAAGATCCTCTAATGCTACTAGTAATTTAGGATTATCTGTAACGAGTGTAGAATTTATCGTATTTATGTGTATTTCCATACATACTATTATAGAGTAGAGGTATATGTATGAGCACAGAAATTCCCCAAACACAGGTCTTGTCTGAAGAAGAGCAGGTAGCGTCTATTTTAGAGCATCTCCCTGCGGAAACAGAGGTTGAAGTGGTTCTCCCAACCAAAGGCGTTTTTTACTTTGGCAAAGAAATCCCAATTAAAATTAGGCCAATGACCTTTGAGGATGAAAAATCCCTTCTTACTGGGTCGAGAAGCGCAGACTTTAATGCAGCCAATTATCTTCTTTCCCGCTGCGTCCAGAATATAGAGGTAGAAAAGCTAATTATTATTGATAAGGTTTTTCTGCTAATTAAGCTCCGAGAAATTTCTTACGGTAAAGACTATAAAGTAGGGGTTGTGTGTGGACAATGTGGGTTTGAAAACGTACTCAATTTAGAGATGGATAAACTTCTGGTAACGAATGTTCCTGAAGATTTTAACTATCTAAACAATCCTGTCTTCTTAGATGGAATACAAAAAGAAGCTGAACTTTCCGTGGCAACAGTGGCAGAAGAACATTTTTTACAAGGTGAAGGATTAGCAAACAATCTTTGGAGGTTTATACAAAAGATTGGCGGCATTGATAATCCTACAGTTATTGCTCAAGTGATTGAGAAGCTACCCATAGCTGATGTACATAATATTGTTAAACATATTATGTTGAGTCAGTACGGGGTGCAGCCTCAAGTTAGGTACGCTTGCGATAAATGCACTAAATCCAACCTAATTAGTCTCCCTATTGACGAAAATTTTTTTTCCGTGAATTAAAGGGGTCTTTAGAGTTAAAAGATCTTCTGCATGAAGCCTATATACTCATAAAGCATGTAGGTTTAACCTATGCTGATGTGAAAATGCTCACCAGGACGGAAAGAACCACATTCTTTGAGTTATTAGCCCAGGACTTGGAGCAGGAAAAGAATGCCATTAATAAACACACATGAGGTCGTAGATAGACATAATCGCCCCGCAGTGCAATCGCGGGTGAGGTTGAGAACTTTTTTTGTAAATGATGGAGAATATCAAGATCCTCTATTTGTTAGCTCCGTTCATATATTTGCGAGGTCCCAAAATTTAACCCCAGCAACTGTTCTTGATAGTGACGGTTTGGTGGCTTCTGGTATAACCCACCAAGCGGAAATGGTTTTTGGTCCTAGTGGGGATGCACGGGTTACAAACGAAGACCAGTTCACCCCAGATGGTTATTCGCAGCAAGTTAATGGGATCCCTGGGGATGGTAATTTTTGTGAGAATGTTAGTGGTATTTATCACTTGGGACGAGGCGAGTTTGCCTGTGTTCTTGATGGGGTACTAGGTCCTGCGTTATCGGGTATTGATGGGAACGGAAATGCGATAGGTAATACAGCCGACATTGCAACTCGCTACATTGATGTATGGACGGTTCAAATAGGGGAAGCCAGTAAATGGAAGACCTTCATTAATGAGTTTGTATTATTTGATGACACCTCTATAACTCTTACTGAACCTGCCCTCCTCCGCACCAAGAATACTCTCTTTAATAGGAGAGTAACTTTAGGATCTAAAACCGATCTGAAAATCGGCACCCAAATTACGGTAGAAAACCAAAATATTGATGAATCCATCAGAAATATTTTCAAAGAATCAGCCATCACCAGCGGTACAGTTGAGATTCAAAAAGTTAATGAAGATCCTAATCTCCCAGGAAGGGTTACGGTAGTGGACTCCCATAATATTAACATTACGGGAGATAATACTATAGTGTATACCTTTGATACGAGCGGTGCTTTAAGACAAGGAGACCTTTATGATGGCCTTCCTATGCCTCAAGGTGATGTAGACGCATTTAGAGATAGTATAGGGAATAGGAGAGGCACTTATGCTTTACGAGTCTCCTACCAGCTACTACATGAAAAAATAGTAAGCGAATTTATGTATTTTATTGTTCAATAAAGTAAGAAAGAGATATATATAAATTAGAAGGAATACCTTTTGTACTACTACGATAGTACATAAAATATTATTAAGGAGAATCAAATATGGCAACAAATAACAATCCAGTTACTAGAGATGCAATGGGTGCGAAGGTTTTCACCAGCACCAATGCCCAGCTTTTACCATCCTCTGGTACTTGCGATGCAACGACCACAACTTGGTGGAAAAATCACATTCAGACAGTTGAAATGATGTACACAAGAAAAACTCAATATGATCCCACAACTGGAGGTGCGGAGTTTAACTACCTCGATATCAACTTCACTTGTGGAACAGAAGACGAGCACTGGTATGGAAACGCATCAACCTGCGACTTCCTCCAGTACCAATCACTTAGCCTCATTTCCGATTCAGCCTCAGGCGGTTTCGGTTTGAGTGGTGCCCTCAGGACTGTCAACGCAGGTGTCTATAGAAGGGAAGTAATGACAGGGGATGTTGAAGACATTACCTCCATTAATGGAAACATCACTGGAGGTAAACTTCCTGGAGTCTTTGTTCTAGACGGAGGTTTCGACTCTTCAGATACCACACCTGGAACTGTTGCGGACTTGCTATTAAAGATACAAACACGGGCTCCAGAGTTTGAAATGTGGATGGTTAACCTCTAAGTTAGCCTGGGTAGTTCCTTCCGAGCTTAATAAGAAAAACCGCTCTGCTTTTTGCAGAGTGGTTTTTTATATTTATCTTTTCTTTCTATATAAAAAAGTTATCGGAAGGAGGGTTGGGTTGTTCTTTAAGAGGAAAGAATGTCCCTAGGAATTCTATATGCTGTGGTGCTACCACAGTCGAGGAGGGGGGATTGCGAGGGCAACGCATCGAATTGCCTTATAAGATTATCTTGTATTGCTTTTGATATCCACGGCCATTCAATGAAACATCCTGGGCGATCATTGCAACTGTCTCCCCCTTCT
>Ga0114899_1001729_pt1 | contig 12412 bp, 9 predicted proteins | sample MalvireepMed_215_FD_83497 | JGI IMG/M metagenome (GOLD analysis project Ga0114899, IMG submission 83497) | Marine viral communities from the Global Malaspina Expedition - Malaspina viral metaG DeepMed_215 | ecosystem: Environmental > Aquatic > Marine > Oceanic | place: Mediterranean Sea... | reverse complement strand
TTCTAAGGGAGTTACTTCTTTATCAAACAAAGTCAGATTGCCCCTGCGGTCTTTCACCAGATAGCGGTAGCGCTTGCTGTTGTCATAATCTACCACTGCTGAGCCATCGATGGTCAAAGGAGATTGATAGGGTTTTGGAAAGCCCTCAACAACTTCGCCATTACGGTCTACCAAATGAGCCAGGGAATCGGTAAAAAAGAGGTACTGGAGCTTCTTGTTGTTATAATAATCTACCTGATGGATTGGACCTCTTATTTTGCCCACTATTGGTTTCTTCCATAAAATCTCTCCTTGTCTTGAAACGAGATATAGTGAATTACTGGCATCCTGAAAAATAACTTCCAGGCTTGAATTCACGTGGTTCCTTACTACAAAAGGCTTGGTTACCAAGGTAGTATCGGCAAATACATTGGCCCTTACTTCCAATGAAACCGATGGGGCCTCAGAATCGGAAGCAACAACCAGCGTTGGCCTTGTCTGGTTAAAATCTATCGAAGAGCTGACCAGATAGCTGTTATTGCTCGAATTCAACTGGATTTTCATTCGTTTGAGAAGAACCTTGAGATTGGCGTTTTCATTGAGAAAGTCTTTCCATCTTGGCTTGAGGTCTTCCATCAGAGACTCCGTTCCGTAATCAAATTCCTTGATCAGGGTAAAATCTGTTTCCTGGACCATTTCATCCAAAATTCTTCTCAATTCCACAGATTTACCCCAGGTTGATTCATTGTCGAACTCATTCATGATGGTCTTCAATGCATCCAGGTTATCGCTCAGAATCAGTGTGTTCTGAAAAATGGCATAGTATGGCTCTTGCATTTCGGCTGCACCTGAGGTGAGTTTCTCTACAAAGTCGGGCTGCTGAATATACCCCAGGCTTGTGTTGAGATAAGATTCGCTGTAAACTGTTGAATCTTCCGGGTTTGTTTTGGCCTCAGAAAGCTTACTGAGCTCTCTTCTCAGATATACGGTGTCTGCTGTATTAATCAGAAGCACTTCAGATACATCTGCAAAATTCATATCGAGTGAAACAGAGAGGAGTTCTCCCTTGAGCAAGTCTTTGAAATCATCCAATCCAATTATAGCCGGTTTCCATTCAAAGGCTGTTGCTGTAACAGGAATGAGGTTTTTGGCGAAGATATTTGCCTCATCCGCAACCAAAACTTCTCCTCCGAAGGATGAGCCTTGTGCTCTGATTCCATTATTATCGAAGTTCAGATTGAGATAGGCCACCTCTCCTATTTTGTCCTTTCCATTCAAACCTTCGCTAAAGAAGACCTGATGCAATTCATTGATTCTTTTATTGTTCAGTATAAGCTGAAGATCTCCTGAATATTGAGACGTATAATTGGCATCCGAAACCAATCGGCTCGACTCATTTTCTACGGCTCTTACCACATCTTCAACCAAAAGATTTTCACTGGAGATAGCCAGGAAATCTCCCTGAATGAGCATTACCAGGTTTACTCCGCCTCCATTTACGTTCAGGAGGTTAAACCCGTCAAACAGCTGGGAAGAAGTGGTGAACTCTTCACCCGAAATAGACTCTAGAATGGTCACGATATTTTGAGCATTCCACCTGAACCCTTTGGCTTCAATAATAAACAAAGGAGTAATATCTGAGCTGCCGGTGGAGTGAAAAGAAATCCAAAAGGGTAATTCAGTAACCGCAGACTGAAGCTTACCACTGCTCTCAAGCGAATCTACTTTGGACGACCAAAGCGAAAGTTTTTCTACAAAAGGAATGGATTTGGCTGTTTCGAACCAGGAAAAGGAATTCGCAGATCCGAGGGCTGACTTCAAATTGTCGCCATGAATAACGAACAGACTTGTCTCGGGCAAAATGTGTTCCATTCGTGCCTTCGGACGTTTAATCTCGAAATACCAATAAGCTGCACCTGAAAGGAGCAACAGAAGAATAAGGGATATAACAACTTTAACTTTCAATGCTTCTGTGTTTGAATAAAGGATAAGTCTTTGAGACTTTCCAACCATTTAAACTAAAAAGGCGTCAGTTTATTAAGTTTCAGTTTGCTTCATGTGCATTTTTATTTGCTCAATTTGCTTTTAGAATGCATTTTTGCAGCGGCTCAACTTCAAAAGACTTATTAGATATTACACTATACAGTTTCATGTATTGTAAAATTGACAATTAAGCCTGAAATTTAACCAAACCAAAACGCCTGACTTGAACAATCACTGACTATTGTTGATTTTTCAAACCCAAATTTATGAAGAGAGTACTCACAAAACTCGGATTGTTAAGTTTATTGTTTTTATTGATCTCTGCTGACAAGGCCGCAGAGAAAGTGTTGATCTCAGAGGTTAATTTTCTGAACGGTGTTTACAAACACAACGACAAACCTATTACCGGAGAGATAATTGACTATTACGAAAATGACATCTTGAAATTTACCTATGCTGCTCTGGAAGGTAGACTTCATGGTAATGCCATTGAGTATTATGAAAGCGGAAAAGCAAAAAGTGAAAGGAATTATACTTTTAACAAGCTTTTTGGTAGATACACCGAATACTTCGAGAGTGGTGAGGTGAAACTGGAGTTCAATGTAGGGCTCAATGCCTATGGCAAAGGAGAGCTCCTTTCAGATATAAAGGTATCTAACTCCCCAGGCAAAAAAAGCAAAGCTTATAGTGCTGCCACTCTTATCTTCCTGGAAAATGGCAAAGAAAACCCGGACACAAGCGAAGAGCTTTCTATTTTAAAGCAAAGCAACTTTAAGATTGTGGACGAAAAAGGTAAGGTACTTTTCCAACATTAAAAGAATTGAGACTAGAAAAAAAGGCCTGTTCTGAAGTTTCAGAACAGGCCTTTTTGTTACGGTAAAATTTATCTTAAAGCAAGTTATTGGTTACTCTAACTGCATCTGCGCTGCTAGTCATTTCTGCTTTCTCTGCATCATTGAGTTCAATTTCTACAATAGCTTCAATTCCATTGGCACCTATCAAAGCCGGAACTCCGATACAGATATCGTTCAAACCGTACTCTCCCTCCAACATGCAGGAAGAAGGGAACATTTTCTTTGAATCCAAAGCAATGGCCTGAGCCATGGCAGAAACAGCAGCTCCCGGAGCATACCAGGCAGAAGTACCCAATAATTTGGTCAAAGTAGCTCCACCAACTTTAGTTTCTTGTTTAACCTCTTCCATTCTCTCTTCACTGATGAATTGAGAAACCGGAACAGAGTTTCTGGTAGCCAAACGGGTCAGAGGAATCATACCTGTATCGCTGTGACCACCGATAACCATTCCATCTACATCAGAGATAGGTGCATCCAAAGCCTCGGCCAATCTGTATTTGAAACGAGCTGAATCCAAAGCACCGCCCATACCAATGATTCTGTTTTTAGGGAGGCCTGTAGCTTTGTGGGTCAGGTAAGTCATGGTATCCATTGGGTTAGAAACCACAATGATGATTACGTTTGGAGAATGCTTGATCAGGTTTTCGGCTACTGACTTCACGATTCCAGCATTAGTGCTGATCAACTCTTCACGAGTCATACCAGGCTTACGCGGAATACCAGAGGTAATCACCGCCACATCACTGTTGGCAGTTTTTGAGTAATCATTAGTGGTTCCGGTAATTTTAGTATCGAAACTGTTCAGAGAAGCAGTTTGCATCAGGTCCATCGCCTTTCCTTCAGCAAAACCCTCTTTAATATCGATTAGAACAACTTCTGAGGCAAAGTCTTTAATAGCAATATATTCGGCACAACTGGCACCTACTGCTCCGGCACCTACAACTGTTACTTTCATGGGATTTTCTGGGTTTTATTTATTAATGCGGCAAAGTTAATACGCCTGAATTCTAAATGAAATTCAAGGCAAATTGTTTAATACTTAATTTTGATTAATGGCTCGTTTTGATGGGTTTAAGCTCCCAAACTTTTGTGGTACTGCTGGTTACCTTGAATTTCTCCGAGATCCTGTAACCCATAACCCAGACAATTTCTTCATTGCTCAGGAGTACTGTTACCCTAGTCTTCTCTGTTAGTGGCACTTTCAAATCAATCAGCAGATCACTTACCAACTTACTGCCTTGCATTCCCAATGGCTGAAAGCTATCTCCCTCCTGCCAGGGTCTTATGGTAAGCGGGAATTGGAGCTTGTCAAAATCGAAGGCTCCATTGATTGGGTCTTTATCGAGATGCCAGTCGCTGCTATTCAGGATTGACACATGATACCTTTTTTCACCAACCTCCAATAGTTCATCGTCAGAATCTACAATGGTGATTTCGTTCTTTAAGGTCGAAGAATTGTTCGTAGTAATGATCAAAGCCTCCCTATCGAGCAGCAAATCATATTTCTCCGATTTAAAAATCTTTCCAACCGCACACTCATGAATGGCCCTGTACAAGCTTTTAGCCGTATCATAATTGACAGAAAAGTTTCTCAGAACTTCATAAAGATCATACGGATTCTCGCAGCTCTCAGTAAGGGTTTGAATTTTCGCCAAGAACTTATCTCCATCAATTGTAATTGCTTCAGAGAAAATCTGATCATACTGTTTTTGAGAAGTCTGAAAACTGTATTCCAGCTTCTCTAAATTCTCCGTCATTACCTTTTCGAAGTCAGGGTTTAACTTTTTCAAAACAGGTAGCAACTCATGTCTAATCAAATTTCGCTTATAATAATTCTCCTGATTACTTGCATCTTCCCTCCAAACCACACCGTTATCATGAGCATAGCTAAGCAACTCCTCTTTGGAAAAAGGCAGCAAAGGACGAATGAGCCTGTCATTTTGCGCCTGAATACCCCTCAAACCTCTCAATGATGTTCCTCTGGTTAGGTTCAGAAAGAAAGTCTCTATAGAGTCATCCCGATGATGCGCCAGCACAATTTTGTTATAGCCGAACTCCTCACAAAGCTGATGAAACCACTCAAAGCGAAGGTCTCGTGCCGCCATTTGAGTTGAGATACCATTGTTATGTGCATACTCCTTGGTTTCGAACCGAATGCTATGAAAAGGCACGTCAAGTTCTTCAGCTGCGGACTCTACTAACTCTTCGTCCAAGTCGGCCTGCTCACCACGCAACTGAAAGTTGCAATGTGCCACACTGAATCTATAATCTGCCTGCGAGAAAAGATGCAAGAGCACCATTGAATCTACTCCCCCGCTAACTGCCAATAATAGCCGATCTGACTCCTCAATTAGGGCATGTTTTTTGATAAACTCCAAAAAGCGATCGAGCATGGCTCAAAAATAGCACAAATCGCTAATTTTGCGCCCGTTCCAGAAAATGAGAAGACTCACTTTTTACTTCATGCTTTTAATCATCAGTTCGGCAACCATGGGCCAAACCAGGGTATTGCTGAAAACTGCCGGTAAGCTCTATCGTGTGGGTGACGAACAGAGAATGAAAGACAATGTCGTGCTGGTTCAGGGAAATACCACCATTTACTGCGATTCTGCCAGGGTGAACACCGTCACCAACTCAGCCAGGGCTTTCGGTCACGTTCGAATTGTAGACACTGTTGACTCTATTGACATCAGCAGCGACTATCTGGAATACGATGGTAACGAAAGACTGGCCAAGCTGAGGCGCAATGTGGTAATGAAGGACGACAGTGTAACCCTTTACACAGATTTTCTGGATTACAATCGCCTGACAGAAGTCGGAAATTACTTCAATGGAGGAAAGCTTGTAGATGAAAGCAATGTGCTCACCTCCAACTATGGTTATTATCTCGCCAGAACCAAAGAGGCTGAGTTTTTTATGGAGGTAGATATGGTTAACCCGGATTTTAACCTGAAAACTGATACCCTTTTCTATAATACCAACACATCGGAAGCCAGAACCAAAGGAAGAACAGTGGGAATTACTGCAGATGCTGATACGCTCAACACTAACATTGGGCTGCTCTACAATAAGCAAAAGATGTATTCTGAGATTTACCAGGGAAACATCAGAAATGCAGATGTATACATAGAGGCCGATACCATTGTGGCTGATGATGCCGCCAAAGTGTACAGTGCCAGCAAGAATATTGAAATGCTATCAAAAACAGATTCACTGACAGTTTTCGGAGATAAGGGCATTTACCGAAAGCTTATTAAAGAAGCCATTGTTTATGAAAACGCCTATTTAAGAAAAATGCTTGAGGGCGATTCGCTATTCATTAGTGCCGATACACTTTACTCTAATCAGTTAGATCCTGAGGCAAAGTATCTCACGGCATACCATAATGTACAAATGTTCAAATCGAACATGCAGGGTGTTGCCGATTCTGTGAGCTACAACTTCAGCGATTCAACCATTTACATGTATAAGGATCCGGCCATTTGGGCTGAAAACAGCCAATTGACCGCTGATTCGATCAATATTGAGGTAAGGGAAAGCAAGATTCATAAAATGAACCTGAATATTAATTCGTTTGTGATTCAGCAAGACAGCGCTTCCAATTTCAACCAGGTAAGGGGCAAGAGTATGGAAGTGTACTTCGATGATGGTTTTATTCGCAAAACAGACGTTAATGGTAATGGTGAGAGCATTTATCACATCCGCGAAGCCACAGGAGCAATGTCTATGAATAAGATGAAATGCTCCAATATGGCCCTATACTTCAACCGGAATACAGTAACAGAAATCCGTACCTATAAAGAAGTTGACGGACAGGTTAAACCACAGCTCGAAATAGAACCCATAGACAAAAAACTGAGAGGTTTTGCCTGGCTGGAAGAAAGACGACCCAAATTGCGCCAGGTAGCCAGACACCTCAGGTATGACCGGTAGGCCTGGGTTAAAAAAGGTTAATCTTCAGGCAAATAGCCGTCAATGAAACTCCTTCTGATTAATTTCGAATTATTGGAATTGTCTAACATAACTGGTAATTTTGCAGGCTCATGAAAAAGACCCCTTTTTTAATACTGATTTTTTCGATTCTCACGCTTTATACAAGTTGCAAATCTACTCTGGCAAAATTGGAGAGATCTAACGACTACAATGAGTTGTATAACGGAGCAATTGCCTTTTATGAGAGGGGTAAATATGAAAAGGCCAAGATACTTTTCGAGAGAATATACCCCTATTACCGAGGGGCCGAGGAAGCGGAGAAAATCAGGTATTACTGGGCTTATTCTGAATTCTATCAGGGTTTCTACCAGTTATCATCCTATCAGTTTAAGGAGTTTTACCAGACTTTTGGAAGAAGCCCAATGGCCGAAGAGGCACAATATATGGAGGCATACTCCTTGTACATGGATGCTCCGGATGCCGATCTGGATCAGGGCAGCTCAGAGCAGGCCGTTTTAGCCATGCAGAACTTTCTGAACCGTTACCCTGCCTCTCAATACTATCAGAAGGCCAATGAAATCATAGATGAGCTTCAGGTTAGGTTCGAAACCAAGGCATACTCCAACGCTAAACTTTATTACAAGTTAACAACAGGACTTTCGTACAGAACTTATCTGGAAGCTGCTCTGGTTACCTTTGAGGCTTTTAAAGAAGATTACCCCGACTCTAAGTATAATGAGGAGTTGCTCTACCTTAGTGTAGAAACCAGTTTTAAGCTGGCAGATAACAGTATCGTTTCAAAAAGAAAGGAACGATTTGACCAAACGATTGACTTATATAAGGAGTTTAAAGAGAAATATCCTGAAAGTGAGTATACTACCAAAGTAGAAAGCTATTATGAGCTATCAATACAAGAATTAAACAAACTGAAAATAGACTAAAATGGCAGCAAGCCCATCAATTATTACAAGAGACACTGACAAGATCGCACAGCCTACAGGCAACATCTACGAGTCAGTAGCAATCATTTCAAAAAGAGCTAAGCAAATTGCATCAGGTATGAAAGAAGAGCTGAATGGCAAATTGGCTGAGTTCGCTTCTACTGTAGACAATCTTGAAGAGATTTTCGAAAACAGAGAGCAAATTGAGATTTCTAAATTCTACGAAAGAATGCCTAAGCCAACTGCTATGGCAATCGAAGAGTTCCTGAATGGTGAAATCTACCACAGGTTCAAGGAAGCAGAAGAAGCTGCAGGAGAGTAATATACTTTCATGTTGAAAGGAAAGAAAATACTGGTCGGAGTTACCGGCAGCATAGCAGCCTACAAGGCTGCTATTTTCGTTAGATTGCTGGTGAAGGAAGGAGCAGAAGTAAAGGTCTTAATGACCAAAGCTGCCCAAGACTTCATCTCTCCCCTCACCCTTTCGACACTTTCTAAAAATCCTGCCCTTTCTGAATTTACCAAAAACGATGCTGGTGAATGGAATAACCATGTAGAGCTTGGCCTCTGGGCCGATGCTTTCATCGTGGCACCGGCAAGTGCCAACACCATTGGCAAAATGGCCAACGGACTTTGCGACAATCTTTTGCTGGCAACTTATCTGTCTGCTCGTTGCCCTGTACTTTTTGCTCCGGCTATGGACCTGGACATGTACCAGCATCCATCAGTTCAAGCTAATATTGCAAAGCTTCAGAGTTTCGGCAATCACTTGATCGAAGCCAGACATGGCGAGTTGGCCAGTGGTTTGGTTGGACAAGGAAGAATGGCAGAACCAGAAGAGTTGGTTGAAGCTCTTAATGAATTCTTTGCCAAAAGTGCTCCGCTCAAAGGCAAGAAGGTAATGATTACTGCCGGACCCACTTATGAGGCTATTGACCCTGTTCGCTTTGTAGGCAATTATTCCTCTGGTAAAATGGGCTATGCTTTGGCTGAGGAAGCCGCAAAAAACGGTGCTGAAGTAACTCTGGTTTCGGGGCCAACGCATTTGAATATTGACCATCCACTGATTACCAGAATCAAGGTCAAAAGTGGAAAAGAGATGTTCGAAGCCTGTACAAAGGTCTATTCTGAGTCAGATATCAATATTTTCGCTGCTGCAGTGGCAGATTATGCCCCGAGCCATCCCGCCAGTCAAAAAATCAAGAAAACTGCCGATACCTTCGAAATAGGCATGTCCAAAACCATAGACATCGCCAAAACATTGGGCGCCAGAAAAACTGATAAGCAGTTCAATGTTGGATTTGCACTGGAAACCGACAATGAAATGGAAAATGCCATTGGCAAAATCCAGAGCAAAAACTTCGACCTGATCGTTTTAAACTCCCTTCAGGATTCAGGTGCCGGTTTTGGACACGACACCAATAAAATTGCCCTCATTGACAAAGCCAATAATATTCAACATTTTGAGTTAAAGTCTAAGAAAGAAGTAGCTAAGGACATCATCAAAAGCATTCTTGAAAAAATATAGTCTAACTCTTTTACTGTTTCATTTCTGCCTGCTTCTTGCCCAAGCCCAGGAGCTCAACTTTACTGTCAACATCAATGCAGATGTGGTTCAAACCACTGAAAGAGCCATTTTTGACGATATGAAGACTTCCTTTGAGCGCTTCCTGAACGAGACCAAATGGACCAACGATCAGTTCAGGAACAATGAGAAAATCAAGGCTAACCTTCTACTCACTATACAAGATCAGCCTAGTATTGGTCAGTTTACAGCCAATGCACAAATACAGGTAGTTCGCCCGGTTTACGGAACCACCTATGAGACCCTGCTTCTCAACTTTGCCGATAGAGACTGGGAGTTCCAGTTTACTCAATCCCAACCGCTTCAATTCAACGAGAATAACTTCACCAACAATATCACTTCACTCCTAGCCTATTATGCCTATATGGCTTTGGGAATTGATTATGATTCTTTTAGTCCTCTGGCTGGCACCCCCTATTTTCAAACAGCCCTGAATATTGTCAACAATGCCCAAAATTCAGGAAGTGTGGGTTGGGGCCAATTCCAAAGCAGAAGAAACAGGTACTGGCTGGTAGAGAACCTCATGAGCAATGGTCAGTATCAGCCCGTAAGACAAGCCATTTACGACTATCACCTCAACGGACTCGATATTTTCCAAAGAGAGCCTGAAACTGCCAGACAAAACATTCTCGATGCCTTAAAGGAAATTCAACAGGTAAATTCAATTCTTCCCAACTCAATCCTGATTATTTCATTTTTGGATACGAAGAGCGATGAGTTGGTGAATATTTTCTCTCAGGGAGATATGAAAATCAGAAGGGATACCTATAACGAACTGCTCAAGCTCGACCCAACCCGAAGGACCCAGTACCAGAAAATAGTTCAGAATTAACAAGGAACAGCCGTCTGACCAATAGCTGATTAAAGCATCAGAACCGCATCTACCTCTGTAATACTTAAGAATTGGTCTGACGGCTATGCACTAAACCGAAAACAGGTATCAAAACAGCCGTCTGACCAATGGCTACTTAAAACCTCAAACTACTGCAGTATTAACTAAGAATTGGTCTGACGACTTAACTGTCGGCTTACTCAGCTGAAGTACCCGGTAAAAATCGTGCAGAACTAGTATTGCTTGGAGCGACCCTAATTGATACTTTTGTTCAATGCTCAGAAACCTTTCTATAGAGAACTACGCCCTAATTAAACAGTTGGAAATTGAGCCCTCTTCCACCCTGAATATCATTACAGGTGAGACCGGAGCGGGTAAGTCCATTATGCTTGGTGCCTTGGGCCTGTTGTTAGGGAAAAGGGCTGAGACCAAAGTTGTTTTTGACGAATCCCGAAAATGCGTTATCGAAGGCACCTTCAATATCAGGGCTTATGAAATGAGATCCTTGTTCTATGAGTTCGATCTCGACTATGAGGATGACTGTATTATCCGTAGGGAAATCAGTTCCAATGGAAAATCGAGGGCATTTATTAACGACACCCCCACAACACTCGAAGCCCTGAAAGCTATTGGTCTTCTGCTAATGGATATTCACTCTCAGCATGAGACACTGGCCTTGGGAAATAATGCCTATCAGCTACAAATCATCGATATAGTAGCTGGCAATAAAGAACTTCTTTTCGATTACAAGAATGCTTACGCAGAGTTTAAAGAGAAGCAAAGAATCCACCAGGACTTGATTGAAGAAGGAAGTCAGATCAGTAAAGAAGCTGACTATAACCAGTTTTTGTTTGATGAACTGGACAAGGCCCAATTACAGAGTGGTGAACAGGAGGAACTTGAGGAAGAACTCTCAAAACTGGAGCATGCAGAAGAAATAAAATCCAGGCTCAATGAAGCTTTGATGATCGCTGATCAGTCAGAATACAATGCATCATCCATGCTACAGGAATTGAAGTCGGTTATCTCCTCCATCAGCACCTATGGCAAGTCTTATGAAACACTTAGAGAGCGGCTTGAAAGTCTGCAAATTGAGCTGAAAGACATTGTGGGAGAACTGGAAGATGAGGATGGCAAAGTGGAAGTAGACCCACAGAGAACCATCGAATGCCAGGATAGACTCGGTCTGATTTATAAGCTTCAACAAAAGCACCAGGTGAGTACTGTTGAGGAACTGCTGCATATATACGATGAGTTGGGAAACAAGGTGCTCAGGGTAAGCAACCTGGATGAAGCCATTGAAGTAGCCGCTAAAGCTGAAGCTGAAGCGCTTAAAAAGGCACGAAAACTTGCTGAGGAATTATCCAAATCCAGGATTTCGGTTTTTGAGAGCTTCTGCACTTCAATTAAAAACCTGCTTGCAGACCTGGGAATGCCAAATGCCAGCCTGCAGGTTAAAAGACATGAAGTTGACTTGAACCAGTCGGGATTTGACAGCATTGATATTCTGTTTTCTGCCAACAAAGGCATTTCCCCAAGTCCCCTAAAGCAAGCCGCTTCCGGAGGGGAATTCTCCAGGCTGATGTTTGCTATCAAGTACATTCTGGCCGACAAAACCGCTCTTCCAACCATTGTTTTCGATGAAATTGACACCGGTATTTCAGGCGAAATAGCCATCAAAATGGCACAAATGATGCAGAAAATGGCTACACGGCATCAGGTCATTACCATTACCCACCTGCCTCAGATTGCTGCTAAAGGTCAGTCGCACTACTTTGTTTATAAAGATGAATCGGAGCACACTACCAATAGCCAAATCAGGTTACTGAATGAACAGGACAGGTTAAAAGAAATTGCAGAAATGATTGGTGGCAAGAACCCGTCATCCATCGCCTACGAATCTGCCAAAGAACTTATTGGGGCTGTTTGATCAGTTTAGCATATAACTTTACTTCAAAAGACTGAAGTGGAACGGGAACTTGTTGCGTATAAAAATCCGTTCATCATTCGTATTCGTGCGTAGATAAATTTGATCTGCAACGAACAGTTCAGGAAATATTCTTTTTCTATATTTGAACAATGCGAAGGTTGGGTTTACTCTTCATAGGTTTAGCCACAGTGATCGTGCTACTGCATAGCATCACTCCGCATCAGCATCATAAATACAACCAGCTTTACGATCACAATCTTTCGGAAGTCAAAAATGACAATAGCCTCGTTGGTTGGCTCAAATTCATTTTTCACCCGGATTTAGGAGAAGAGCATCTGGAAAACTTCCAAAATGAACATCCCCTTCAACTAACTA
>Ga0114899_1001727_pt1 | contig 12415 bp, 16 predicted proteins | sample MalvireepMed_215_FD_83497 | JGI IMG/M metagenome (GOLD analysis project Ga0114899, IMG submission 83497) | Marine viral communities from the Global Malaspina Expedition - Malaspina viral metaG DeepMed_215 | ecosystem: Environmental > Aquatic > Marine > Oceanic | place: Mediterranean Sea... | reverse complement strand
TTTTCCCATTGACTAGATGCTTGACTGGGTTGCCACAGTACCAATGCTCCATTGTGGGTTCTGTTTTCACTTGGTCACAAACTAAACTTGATTTCTTATAATCCATCATGTACTCCAAACCGTTTGATTTGACCGGGCTTGGCACCGGTCCTGCGGTTTAGGAGAAGTTCTGATCGAACCTCTCCGCCTCACCTTTTGTCTCTTTGTATCTATCGCGCAGGCATCTTCACGGTCACTTACTTGCTAACTTTGAGGCTTGCAAGCTGGGCCAACCCGGATGGGTGTGAACGTGGTTTCTGCCTCCGACTTTGTGGCCCGTTATTCAGTTTTTAATGTGCCGGTGGGACACCCTGTCCCAGAGGGACAGGATATCAATGTCAACCACTTTTGTCAACCACTTTAGGCTCGATATCAGCTTCAGATTGGACAGGTTGACATGGTTCTTCTATATTGGATGCGGCATGGTTTCAAAGGAGTGACGTGACGTGGCGGATACACCGGCAACCGCATCCAGGACCCTATATGAGATGGCCCGGACGGCCAGACTTCTGGAAGACCTCCACCAGCGCGGGATAAGTTATCGGTCCATCGCCGATGACCTTGGCGTGGATCGGCGGACCATCCTCCGGTGGGTTAAATCAGAGACTCATCCAACCCCTCAATCTCTCACCAATAACTATCTGGAAGACCGGTTGAAGAGACTTCCGGAGATGGAGCCGATGACGGTTACAACCACTCAAAAGATAGGCCCACCGGGATATGAGCCAGTTTTAATCAACAGTTAATTCAACATAATCAACTATTAACAATCATCAAGAATCAACAGTTAACGTCTATAGAGAAAGGTGTTGATTAACAAATGCCTGACAGGAAGAGGGTGAAGGCTGGCGGAGCGAACCAGCCTACGACTTTCAGTCTCCGACTGGTTTTCTGGACCGTGCCCAGTTCTTCAGCTGATATGGTTTGGTCAACGGAATCTCCAGAGAGTGGAACGGTGGACCTGGAAATCCTTGCGGTGAGTTCTCCAAGAGGAACCAAGATGGAGGTCCAGGCCGTCTTCCCGAAAACACCACTTCCACAGATGAACAGTTCATCCAAAGCATCATTCCTCCGGGCATTAAGGACCAAAGCCGATGAGGTTGCCGGCCAACCCGTCACCGGAATCTCCAGAGATATCATCGACTGGGAGGGCACCGAGACCGATTTAGGCTATGTATAAACTGATCGCGGAGAGAGACTATGGGCTTCTTTGATTTATTCCATATGTTCACCGGGAAGAACGGTTTTCACGTTGAGGAGGATATCCATAGTGGCTTCCAGTGCGGTGATGCCCACTGGACCCGGCAAAGATGCGGTGGCAGCGGTCAATCGTTGATAGCCGTATCCAGAGGCAGAGGCTCCTGTCCGGTATGCCGTAGGAAGAGGCTGAAGGCCACCAACTCCGGGACCTCCTTCACTCACAAGTCCTAGATGCCTTCTAGGCGTGAGAATCAACAGAATCAACATAATCAACGTGTTGATTTAACGATTGACCTGTCGTGAGAGCCGTTTTAAGGCCCCTCGAATCGGGAAAAGGTCTTACAGGTCACCTCATGGAAGAAATGGCCCTATCTGTGATAATAGCCTTGACAAGCCTTTAATCCAGGTGGTGTGTGGCGGAAGAGAGAAACATAGCAGAGCAGCTGGTGGAAGCCAGGGTGGAGATCGAACGTCTGAGGAGCAAGAGTTCGACGACTCTTACCGGCACTGAGTTCCTCACGATACTTTTCATGATGCCAATAATAATTTCTTTCGTGCTGATGGGCACGGTCATAATTTGGCGTACCACATCGAACCCAGCAGAAGTGGCTCCGCATCTCGACCTGGTTTTAGTTGCAATGGGACTTTTCTCCGGTCCGACAACCGCATTTATCGCCACTCTGGCACAGAGGTTGGTTAATGATGGCAAAACACAACCAACGGAGGATTGATAGATGGGAATATTGGGCATAGGCACCGGCATCCAGACCTTGCAGGGTTGGATAGCTTCACTAGGGTTGTCTGACGGCACGGCCTTCTATGTAACGGCATTCGTTAGCGTTGCTGGAGCATCTCTGGTCACGGTCGGCCTGATGACTCTGCTCTGGCGGTATAGACGGGTGCTACTCCGTGACCGCGATCTGAGAATCAGCCGCTTCACGGCGCCAGCGTTTCCAGGACTGTCCCTGCTGAACGCATTGCGTATCCCAACACCGTCAGTCTCCTTCGATCTCAGCGGCGGCCGAGGGATAATCACCGGGTTGGGCATAGTAGGCGTAGCGTTCGCCGTGGCATTCACCTTTGTGGTCATCTCAACGGATGATACTCCGGTCTGGCCGGAAGCTGGTGCGGAATACGCTTTACCCGATGTCTTTGGTGACAAGCTGGAGCCTGACCCGGAAACACCAGGACAACGGTCACAGACGCTTCGTGTGGGACTCAAAGACAAAAGCAGGCTTGATAAGATAGTGTTCAAGGACATGGATTTGGGCAAAGCGGAACTCGCAAAGAGTTTTGAAATCACCAGGAACTCAACCACCGGAGTGACCGGCAGTCAAGCGTACATCTGGGTTGGTGAGGTCGTTATCAAGAACTCCTCCGGACCGTCATTAGCCTTTGATAATATGGATATCGGGACCACCATCCTTGGCGCCAAGGTGGACGGGCACACGAATGAGATTCAGTTCGACCAAACTGTGCCAGAGATAGTGATCGATTCAGACCGGGGGTCCGGGACCTATGAGGCCAGTGGTGATGTGGACCGGATTATCCTCCAGATAAATGGCACCAACGGGGCCTCAGTGGGCCTGATCGAGATCGATGGTGTCCGGTCCAGTGTGGGGCAGTGGGACTGGGACTTCATGAAGATTGGCAAGTTGACGATGGATAACAGTAATGAGTGGGGGGATGGATCGGGGATAAACTCCGCATCGGCAACATTTGGAGATGGTATCTCCAGCCGTAATGTCACGGACACGATGGTTGACCAGCCGATCAACGTCCGATGATGCGGTGGTTTGGCATATGCTGCCTGATATTTGTGGTTGTGATTTGGGCCACCGTAGCCATGTCACTATGGTTGGCGGTTGGCCCGTGGCGGTTGGTCCGGTTCCTGGCCTGCCGTATTGGCCGGCATGAGCGAATCTATTTCTCCGTGAACCCGGTCAACCAGAATACCGAGATGAGATGCGTGAGGTGCCGCCGATTCGTGCCGTGGGGTCGTCATGCTAGAGTTAATTGATGCCTAAGAAAGAATCAGCCTTATCACCACGGCAGTTGGTTGCTCATGATCGGCAGAAGAAGGCCCTGGAGATGCGCCTTGGTGGTGCTTCCTGGTCAGAGATAGCCAGAGAGATCGGCTATTCCAGCCATGCAGGCGCGATCAACGCCGTCCATACCATCCTCTCACGCACGGATTATGAGGAAGCCAAGGATTTCCGGTCGCTGACACTAGAGCGACTGACGCGCATCATGGCGGTCTACTGGCCGGGGATGCTGGCGGGTGACGTTTCATGCGCCAAGGTCTGTCTGCAAACCATCAAGGATATGAGAGATGTGACTGGTATCGATATGCCAGCACGGGTTGAGCATAGCGGACCGGAAGGTACTCCGATACAGCATCAGGTGGTGACATTAGATATTGCCGACGTTACCGAAGCCCTTAAAGCCTTACAGGATGCTGGGGCAGTCCGGGTGGAGACAAATGGACACTCTGACTCTACCCTGGACCAGCTATATCCCGCATCAGCCGACCGCTAAACAGTTAGCCTTCCTTCTCCTGGATAACTCTGAGGCTCTTTACGGCGGAGCCGCTGGTGGTGGGAAGAGTGACGCTTTGCTCATGGCTGCGCTCCAGTATGTCGATCAGCCTGACTATGCCGCTCTTCTATTGCGCCGGTCTTACACGGACCTGGCACTTCCAGGAGCCTTGATGGACCGTGCTAGAGAGTGGCTCATGCCTACGGATGCTCAGTGGCGTGAGGCCACCAAGACATGGACCTTCCCGTCCGGAGCCACGCTGACATTTGGCTATCTGGAGCATACCGGAGATGAGTATAGATATCAGTCAACCGAGTTCCAGTTCGTTGGATTCGATGAGCTGACTCAGTTTGAGGAAAGCGGTTATCGGTATATGTTCTCCCGTCTGAGGCGTGGGACCGCCGGCCAGGTGCCTTTGAGGATGCGGTCAGCCAGTAATCCGGGCGGAGTCGGCCATGAATGGGTGAGGTCGCGGTTCCTGGATACCACGCCCGATGAGGCTGGTCGGGTATTCATAGCTGCCCGACTTCCGGATAACCCGTATCTCGATCAGGATGCGTATGTCCAATCGTTGAACCAGCTTGACCCGGTCACCAGGCGCCAACTTCTCCAGGGTGACTGGACGGCAAGACAACCTGGCAACCTATTCCAGCGTGAATGGTTCTCACTTGTCCAGGATGTTCCCGTGTTCATCAACCGGTCCGTGCGTTACTGGGACCTTGCGGCCACGCCTAAACGGCCAGGTGCTGACCCTGACTACACGGCCGGCGTGAGGATAGACTACGCCACGGATGGCCTTTTCTATGTTGTGGATGTGCAGAGGATGCGTGGCACTCCAGCTGAAGTTGAGAGGCGCATAGCACAAACGGCAGCCATAGATACCGGGTCAACTCAGATCGTGATCGAGCAGGAGCCTGGAGCGTCAGGCGTGAATACCATCTATAACTATGTGACCAGAGTTCTCCCGGAGTACACCGTGAGAGGTCAGAGAGCCACTGGGTCCAAACTGGAACGTGCCGGTCCGGTATCTAGTCAGGCCGAGGTTGGTAATATCCGATTGCTCCGTGGTGCCTGGGTTAGCACCTTCCTGGATGAGATCGAGGCGTTTCCTTTTGGCGGGCATGATGACCAGGTGGATGCGTTCTCAGGAGCCATGATGAGGCTCCGGAACAGTCATGGCTTGGAGCCTGTGGTACACCATCTGGTAGGGGCACGGCGTATCCGACCAGAGGACAACCCGCTTGGTCTTGACCCGGACAATCCCATCTATTGGGACACAGACAGGAGATAGGAGCAGAGATGGTACTACGCGCAACCGGCTTGAATCCCGCTACCGAGTCTCTGATGCAGTGGATTCAGCAACAGGCAGACGACCGCAGAGATGACTATGAACTTGCCAGACGTTACTACGGCGGTGAGCATGATACCGCCATCACGGACCGACTCAAGAAGTTCCTGCCGCCAAGGATGGCCTTCCGGGATAATTTTATGAACGTGGTGGTGGACAGTTTAGCCGAGAGGTTGAAAGTCATTGGCTTCAACTCTGAGGATGAGGACTTTGCGGAGTGGTCATGGAACCTCTGGCAGCAGAACCGGATGGATTATGTCCAGGTCGTGGTGCATACCGAAGCGGTCATGCTAGGCGATAGCTACATCATCTGCGACTGGGACCCGGAAGCCGAGCGTCCAAGATGGACGCACCAGATGCCTGAGATGATTCTGCCTCACTACAATGAGACGACCCGTCAGATCGACTGGGTGAGTAAGAAGTGGATATCTCATCCGAATATAGGAGATGAGCCTGAGACACGCCTCAATCTCTACTATCCGGACCGGGTGGAGAAGTATCGGGCCAAAGGTGGCATCTGGTCACCTTACCAGGACGATATGGATGAGGAATGGCCGGTCCCGTGGTTGGACCGCACTGGGGCACCGCTGGGTATACCTCTCATCCACTTCCGGAACCGCCCGATGGGAGAAGATTTCGGACAGTCGGAGATTATCAACGTTATCCCGATGCAAGACCTCCTCAATAAAACTCTGATCGACCTGACCATGATTCTGGACACGCTGGCCTTCCCCCAGCGGTACACGCTCAACGTGGCGCACAATTCCTCCAGGCTGGAAATCATGCCGGGAAGCGTGGCGGAATTTCATTCGGAGTATGACGGTGGTCAGGTCGGGCAATGGGCAGCGGCCACGGTGGACGGTCCGCTGAAGGCCATCGAATCCCTGGTGCAACATATCGCTGGCACCACCCGGACTCCGCAGCATCTATTCCAAATCATGTCTGGAGTTCCATCTGGTGAAGCACTCAAGACGGCGGAGAGTGGCCTGGTGAACAAGGCGCAACAGCGTCAGATTAACTTTGGAAACTCCTGGGAAGACTGCCTGATGATGGCTCTGAAGATTCAAGCTGCCTTTGGCTCCGCCATCACCGTCATGGAGGACGCTATCCTGGAGACAACCTGGGGTGACCCGGAGACACGGAATGAGCAATCCCACATGGAAGCACTCCGGATTAAGTCTGAATTAGGTGTGACTAAGCACCAGATATGGAGAGAACTTGGCTATTCTCAGGAAGAGATCGATCAGATGGATGCTGACGGCGTGACCGAAGCGGCGCAGCAGACCAACATCGGCGCCGAGATTCTCCGGACCTTCAATGCTGGAGAGATTTAGTTGGATATCATATTTGATGATATGGAAGTCACTTCTTTCATTCCCGACCCGGACTTGACGTTGAAAGGTTACGGATGCGCCGTTCACTATAGAGATACCTCAACCGCTGACCGGGTTTCCTATTCTTTATTCGGCATGACCTTGCCGCAATCCTGTCCTATATGCGGCAGCAACGATATGAAGGACAAGGGTAGCTATGACAAGTGCATGGGCTGTGGAGAACGGCTCACGATGGAGTTCATAGAGAGGATGATAATCACCTCTGGTTGATAGGAGCAGTGAATGTCCGGACCTTCTGAGGCACAGAAGACGGTTGAAGAGTTCAGCAAGCAGATGGAGAACCTGGATGCACGGCAGGCTTCTTCCATGATGCGGTCATATGCACCGGTCTACAACCAGCTGACCAGAGAGATGGAGGAGTTGGTCAGGAAGAGTGTTGAGCGCGATCTGAAACCATGGGAAGTGATGCGGTCCAGGCGTTTGAAGGATATCGAGCGTCAGTTCCTCTCCCGGATGGATGAATTTGCCACGGCCGGCGGAGGTTTGATTACCGATGGACAGAGAGCGGCGGTTGGCTTGGCTAGACGCGGAGCAAGGCAGACAGTGGCTTCAGCGTTACCTAACGGCGTGACTATGGACAACCTGGCGAATATCGGGCTGGAGTGGAACCGCCTGCCGGATGACGCATTCACTAACTTTGTAGGCATAGCGGCTGACGGCAAACCGGTAGGCCGGTTGCTGGAGCCTCTTGGCGTGGAAGCCGCACAAGAGGTCAGAGGCGCGATCAATACGGGCATTGGCATGGGTAAAGGAGTGAGAGGCACGGCGAAACTGATCGAGACGGCAGCTGGTATGCCTCTCACCAGGGCACTTCTCATCACCCGGACCGAGACTAACCGTGCGTTTCGGGAAGCCACCAGGCTGGAATACGCCAGCAATTCCAGAGTAGTGAAAGGCTATCGGCGGATGGCAGCTAAGTCTGGCCGGACGTGTATGGCTTGCATCGCGCTGGACGGTGAACGCTATGGACTGAATGAACCACTGAATGAGCATCCTAACGGCCGATGCTCGATGGTGCCGGATGTGCTTGATTATGCTGACCTGGGCCTGGACGTTGAGCGTCAGGAATCTCCGGAAGATGCGCGTGAGTGGCTAGGCCGGCAAGATGAGATAGTGCAGCGGAAGATACTAGGTAACACTCGATTGCAGGCTTGGCAGGCTGGAGAGATACAGCTGAACCAGCTGGCAACCGTGAAGACGAGCAAGGTCTGGGGTGATGCAGCGGTCATACGGCCGATCAAAGACCTTGGTCTTGGTAAGAGGGGTCCGGGCGGAGTGGCTCCACCTAAACCATCTCCACGGCGTAGGCCAGGAACCGGACCAGAAGCTGCCGTCCCGGAACCGCCACCGCTACCGGATGACTTGATCGACCCTAAGACCGGAGTAAAGGTGCGTGGCACCAGGACGGCACCACCAGAGCCAACATTGCCGCCAGGATGGGTGGATGATGCTGATGATTTTCTGGATTTATCCAGTGATATTGGCCGAGGGACAGTTAAGCAACAAATCAATGAACAGGTGCGTGAGCAGGAAGCGTGGGCTAGAGCGGTCGGCGGGGCAATCGAGGCAAACTACCAAGGACTCTCGATCCGTGCCGCAGAGCAAGTGAACAAGGCGGTTGAGGTCACTATTGTGAGGAACCGCTGGCGCCCGCTGGATATTATCACCACGGAACGACTACCTGGCAGAGGTGGTAGTTTTGGCCGAGCCTATGCCTATCAAAGTGGCAATGGAGTTCATATCAATGCCGCTTCTGCATCACGAGCAAGGATTGGTGCTGAGAAAGGCTCAGTCCGTGCTTGGGATAGAGGCAATCTGGCAGATAATGCTCATGTAAAACAGAGAGCTGAAGAAGGTGGAACAAGACTTGCTGACTTGGAGGCCAAACTTACAGTTAAGCGTGGCATATATAACGACTGGAAGAAGAAAAAAGCTCCGAAGGATTTAATTTATGACCCTGAGTTAGAAGGGAGGATGGTTCCTGGCACAGATTATAAACGGTGGATCGAACGCTATGAAAAATCCGTTAAGAAAGCAAAGACTTCATTGGCAAAAGCTGCGTCCGAGCGTTTTCACTCGACAACTGGTCAGGAGTTCTTAAAAGAAGTCATCACACATGAGATTGGACATTATGCACACAGACGGTGGGGGTTTACCGAGCGTCGGTCGTTGGACCTTTTCCGCTACGGCAAGAAAGGCAAGGCTGAAGCGCGTCAATTAAGTGAATATGCCATGAAGAATGACGTGGAACATTTCGCGGAAGCCTTCACTGAGCATATCTGGCTAGGTGGCGCCAGAAACAGCCCGGAAGTCACTTCTTTCATTGAGGACGTGATGAAAGCCAACACGACATATGCAGACAGAGAACGCATCTTCCGACAATAGGAGACAGATGGTCATTAAGACGGGAATATCCAGTCAGTGCATCTCATGTTATTGGTATATAGGCGATATCGGCACGGATTTGGCCTGTGCTGCTTTTCCAGAAGGTATCCCGGACGGCATATTTCTTGGGACCATCGACCATCGATTGCCGCAGCCTGGGGACCAAGGAATTATGTGGCGGGAGAATCCAGCCTATCAGGCAATCTTAAATCAAGAGGAGATCGAAGATGCAAGCAGAACTTGATGGCGAAGTCAAGCCGGTCATCCGGCATCGGCGTGGTGTTATGTGGTGTCCATTCTGTGACCGTAGCAGCCAGGACCGGGGTGGTGAGCAATACTGTGACAAGTGTCGGGCCAGGTTCACCGATGATGCGGTGGAGCCGGTCCAACCGCGACCACGGCGCAATCGTAGGGCTGAAGCAGAACCTATCAACCTGGAGAATGCTGATGCCGTCAGTGATGTTGCGGTAGAAGCTGAAGAAGAGGTTACCTAAACATGGAATGCTACAGGTGCGAATCTTCCGATCTGGTGCTGGCTCCGCTCTGGCCTTATGAGCGGAAGGTCTACCAGGCGTCGGAGATCGTTATACGGCAGTGCATAAATTGTGGACTGGAGCAGAATCATTGTGGAGACGACGAACCACTCTCAGCCAGAGAAGCCTCAGAGCAGGCCAGAACGCGGGACCCGTGGTAATGGCCGGCGCATCTCTTATTGGGACAACAAGGCGGTGGACCCACCGGAGACTTGCATCCTCTGTGGTGCCGAGACGATGGACAACAGCTGCAAGGTCCGCTGTCCTAATTGTGGATATATGAGAGATTGCTCCGACCCGTGACGGTATCTAAAGAAGGAGGAATCATATGCCAGGAAAGGGCAAGAAGATGGGTGGTAGTTACAAGCCAAAAGGCCGGGTCAAGCACGGACCGCCCAAAGATAAGCGTCTACGCAAGAATAAGTCGAAAGGATTCTCCTAGCACGACTTTTGGTTTCATGATAGACCTATAAGACCGCCACCCGGCGGGTATAAGTAGGGGGGGCAGAATGACCACAGAGAACACGGGACCCATAGGAGATGAGGCGGCTCAAGTTGCTCCGCCAGAGATTCAACCGGACGCTGAAGCCACAACGGAACGGACCTTTACTCAGGAAGACGTTAACCGGTTACAGGCTCAGACTAGACGGGATGTCCGTAATCAATTTGCGGATTATCAGAAACTCAAGGACCGGGCAGCACGGGCAGATGAATTAGAGCAGGCACAATTGACCGAAGCGGAGAAGATGGAAGCCAGGGCGATAGAGGCTGAGAAGAAGGTCAACGACGCCCAGCAGCAGATCGCGGATGCGATGATAGCTTCTCAGGTCAAGGTCCGTGCCTCACAGATGGGCGTGGTCGATCCGGATGCAGCCTTCCTGTTACTGGACCGGAGCAATGTCCAGTATGCAGACGGTAACGTGACCGGAGTTGATGATGCCATAGCCAGTCTCCTGGAGGACAAGCCGTATCTCAGAGCAACTAATAATCGGACTCCAAACATCAATCCTGAGTCTGGGCAGCCGGTCCAGGCCGTGCGCCTCACGGAATTACAGCTTGAGGCAGCACGGATGATGGGCTTGACGGCTGAAGAGTATGCACAAGGACTTTAACTTCTGAACCGGGGATAGAACCCGTAAGGAGAAATCATGGCAGCAAATGGATTTACATGGCGTTACAACGTCAGCGGTGGCCGGCCTCTGATTCTCAAGCTCTTGATGAAAGACTCAGAGACTCTTACCAAAGGCGATATGTTGAATCTGGAATCTGGAGAAGTCGATCTGATGGTGACCAGTGACGTTGCCGCCGTCGGCGTTTTCATGGGACCAGATGACCCGGATGACGCAACGGACGGTCAACCAGGCGTTGTGGCTGGCACAGACTCCACCACACTGGTGCAGGTCATAGCCAACCCGGACGCGGTCTACGCAGACCCCAATGACACCAACGCACGGCTTGCCGGAGCGTTGCTGGATATCTCTGGAGCAACTGGAGCGCAGACTCTAGCATCCGCGTCCAACAACGAATTCGTGGTGGTTGAACGGAAACGGCAAGCCAGCGACGAAACGCGGGTCCAATTCACGGCACCGACCCACTATCTAAGCAAGGTTCAATAGGAGGGCTAGATGCCTTTAACGAGTGGCAATTTTGCGGACCTGTTGGCTCCGCCTCTGGTCAGGACTTTCAACCTTGCCATGGGCCGACCGCAGCCAATGATAGATATGCTCTTCAAGGTTGAAAATTCAACCCGTTATGAGGAGCAATACCAGGGACTTGGAGCGCAAGGTCTGGTCCCACCGTTCGAAGGGACGGTTCCATATACCGACTTCGATGCTGGTTACCGGGTGGATATCCGCAACTATGAGTTCGCGCAAGGTCTTCAGATCGAGCGCAGGCTTGTGGATGACCAGCAAGGCAACCAAATCACCGGACGCGCACAGAATATGGCGGATGCTTTCGGAATCACACAAGAGACTGATGCAGCCAATATCTTCATCAATGGCTTCACGGACAGCGGGACTAACAGGATGGGCGCGAGTACCAACGGCGGTGACGGCGTGGCTCTCCTGAGTACGGCGCATCCTCACAGTCCGGCAGATACCAATAATACGCAAAGCAACGAAGGCACCCTTGCCTTAACCATCGACAACTTGGACACGACCCGGCAAGCGATGAGGAACTTCACTGATGACGCAGGCCAGCTTCTGGGTATCAACCCGGATATGCTCCTTGTGCCACCAGAACTTGAGCGGACCGCCACGCAACTTGTCAGTGAACGCGCCATCTATGAGCCGGGTTCGGCCCAATTTGATGTCAATATGTTCAGTGGTAGATTCCGGCCTGTGGTCTGGAACCGCCTGACTGATGCCAATGCGTGGTTCTTGATCGACTCCACCCTGATGAAGCAACACCTCATCTGGCAATGGAGAGTGCGCCCGGAGTTCAGCCAGTCTGAAGACTTCGACGGCCTCACGGCAAAATACAGAGGCTACATGAGGTATGGGATCGGCTGGACCGATTGGCGTTGGGTTTACGGTCAAAATCCTAGCTAAATCTAGTTGATACCTGGCAGGCAAAGCTGGAGCGGGACACGGGCCAGGTCCCGCTCTGGTTCCGCCAAAGAGGCTCTCTTTGAGCCATTGAGTGGAAGTGTCCCATGCAAGCAAACGCAACGGCCTTCCACTCAGCACTAAAAGGAGGGACTGGTAATGCCTACTAATTTTCCATCAGGCGTTCAAAGCCGTGGAGTCCCGGTTGAGGGATTCGGCGGGATCGGAAGTCCATTGCTCACGATGGGCAATATCTACCACGTTGATTCTGGCGCCGATACTGCGGATAACGACAACGCTGGGACCAACCCCAAGCAACCATTGGCAACGCTGGACGGCGCGATTGGCAAATGTATCTCTTCTAACGGCGACGTTATCCTGGTGCCTCCAGGTCATGCGGAAACTATCAGTGCTGCCGCTGCAATCTCG
>Ga0114899_1001726_pt1 | contig 12430 bp, 14 predicted proteins | sample MalvireepMed_215_FD_83497 | JGI IMG/M metagenome (GOLD analysis project Ga0114899, IMG submission 83497) | Marine viral communities from the Global Malaspina Expedition - Malaspina viral metaG DeepMed_215 | ecosystem: Environmental > Aquatic > Marine > Oceanic | place: Mediterranean Sea... | reverse complement strand
GTGTTGAAAAACGCTCTCACAGCGCGCTGAATCCAAATTTGGCAGAACAAAATTCCAAATTATTGGAATTTCGGCGGCACCCCGGGGCACTATTGCCTTGTCGGAGAACAGCTTTCCACTTTTTAGAAGTTTGCAGCTGCAGCAAACAGTTTTTCAACACAATGAGCGGAGAGCGGTCGTTCGCTGCGGGCGCAAGAGAGCCCCCCGCGACATTGAGAGCAGACGCTCGCGCAATGCATCTGACATACTTGTTTATGACGTCCTTTTGGTCATGTTAGGGTGCCGCGTCGCATGCTCTCGAAGCGGGGGTTGGCAGCAACTCGGCGACCTTAGAGCATCGAACCGATGTCCGACGCCCCCGTTGGATATGCCGCGGGCATCGTCTTGATCTGATCAACCGTGAGCCCCAGCTTGATTGCCAAAGAAAAGATGTTGATGAGTTCCGCGTAGTCCGGACCGAACATATGCGCGCCCAAGATCTTGCCCTCTGAATTCGAGATGATCTTGGCACCTGCATGGGTCTCGCCCAGACGTTTCTGGGAGAACCAGCCGGAAGTATCTGTGAATGATACCTCTACATCGCTGGTCTCGCGCGCTTCTTCTTCCAGCATGCCGACCCGTGCGAGTTCGGGGATGGTGAACACCACGCTGGGCACGCCTGTGTAATCCGGCTCGGTCTGCTTGCCTTTCAGCATGTTCGAAGTGGCGACCTTGCCTTCGAAGACAGCCACCGGGGTTAGAGGCTTGCCCGGGGAGGCTGCGGCGTCACCGGCTGCGTAGACGCGGGGGTTGGAGGTGGATTGCAGCCAAGGGCTAACCTTTACACCGCCATGCTCGGTTTCGATTCCAGCAGCGCTTAGATTCAACTCATCGACGGCCGGCACCCGACCTGCGCCGTGAACCATGAGGTCGGCCTCTTTGACATGAGTATTACCGTCTTTGCCGTAGAAAATGCGCTGCGCTTTGCCTGCAGCTTCAATCTTTTCTGGGGTTGCTTCGGAAATGATTTCGATCCCCACCGCGCGGCTGCGCTCAAGCAGCATATCGACAAGATCAGGATCGAACAGCTTGAGCTGCCGTGCGCCGTGGTCAAGGATCGTGACCTCGGCGCCCGCTCGTGCGGCGATATGAGCAAATTCGAATGAGATGTAGCCGCCTCCCACGAAGATGATGCGCTTTGGCAGGTTCGACAGGTTCAAGAAATCAGTGCTGTCGATCAGGCACTCGGCGCCAGGAAAATTCAGCGGACGCGGTTTCGCGCCAGTGGCGATCAGCGCGTGACCGAATGTGATTTCGCCGTGGCCCACAACTTCGATCCGATCCGCTGCGGTAAAGCGGGCTGATCCATGCAAGGTTTGCACACCGGCCTTCTTCAGCCCGTCCTCCATGTCCTCCGGCACCGGGTCCGTAAAGCTTTCCTTGTGCTTCATCAGCGCTGGCCAGTCGATCCGCGTGTCACCGGCCACTCCCTTGCCGCTCAGCAGCCGCGCGGCGTCGACCGCCTCGGCCCCGGCGCGCAACATTTTCTTTGGATCACAGCCCCGCAGGGCACAGGTGCCGCCGTAGGGGAGCTCGTCCTCAATGGCGACGGACCAGCCTGCACGCGCGGCCTTTTTCGCAGCGCTGACCCCGGCCATGCCGGCGCCGATGACGATCAGGTCAAGTGTTTCGGTCATGAAATTTCCTTAAAGTCGAGAGCTCGGAACGCGTCTGTCGCAGGCTCAACGATATCGGCCGAGCATTCGTTCGCTAAGCCACCCGATCCCAGTCACGCCGAGACCGATCGAGAGCTCAAGCCAGCGCCAACCGTCGCCGCCCAACGGCAACACGCCAGCCCCATACGCCAGCACCGGTAGTGTCATCGCCAGCAGAAACGGTCCTGCGTAGCGCCAATGCACACGGCCACAGCGATGGGCATTGCGCAGACAGGCGATGCCCATCCAAGCCAGTGCGGCGACCCAGATTGCGGTTTTGGGGCCATCGGCAAGCGGAACCGCCAGAAGCATTGCGCCGATGGGGAGCCACCAACCAAGCAGGCTGTCGCGCCGGGTACTCAGCCAATCGTGGTTTGAGCTGTCTGCCAAGTCTTCACCCCGCGCAGCAGGACAGGGCGGCCACATCCTTCTCGAAGGTCTGTGCTGCCAGTTTCAGCCCTTCGACCGTGGTTAGATAGGGCATGATGGTATCGCCAAGTTCCTCGTAAGTCAGCCCGGCTTTCAGCGCCATGGCCGCGGTTTGGATGCTATCGGCACCCTCTGGCGCGAGGATCTGTGCGCCGAGCAGCCGTTTGCTCCCGGCTTCGGCCAACAGCTTGATCAACCCGCGCGTATCGCGGGCCGCCAGCGCACGCGGCACAGCGTCAAGTGGCAGAACGGAGGTCACGACCTCAAGGCCAGCGGCGCGGGCCTGCGCTTCACTAAGCCCGACACCGGCGACCTGCGGATCAGAAAAGACGACCCAAGGCATGGTCGCGTTGTCGTAGGTGCGTGGCTCACCCGCCACAGCATTCCGGGCGGCGATCTTGGCTCCATAGGCAGCCATATAGACGAACTGATCGCGGCCAGTAACATCACCTGCCGCCCAGATGCTGGGGTTCGTGGTGCGCATCTGAGGGTTGGTCTCGATGCCTCCGCGCGCACCCACCGTGATCCCGGCAGCCGCGAGGTTCAGCCCGTCACTGTTTGGCACGCGGCCCGTTGCGAGCACGAGCCGTTCTGCTGTCAGCACTGTTCCATCCGAAAGGTTCAGTGCGATGGCGTTATCCTGCTCCGAGATGCGATCATAGCCTTTTGCACGCACCAGTCGGATGCCCTCGTCCGCCAAATAGCCCTCAAGCGCCGCTGAAACCTCAGGCTCCGCTTCGGGCAGCACGCCACGACGGCTAACCAGCGTCACCTCGACTCCGGCGCGCGCGAAAAGCTGCGCCAGTTCCACGCCGATATAGCCCGCGCCGAGAACCAACATGGAGGATGGCAATGCGGTCAACTCCAGCGCTGACGTGCTGTCGAGCGTATCGACCTCCTCAATCCCCGGGATGGCAGGCACATGCGGGCGTGAGCCGGTGGCGAGGATGAACTTTCCCGCCGGAAAGAGGCTGCCATCGACCGTCAACTTGCCTTCATCATCGAATGTCGCCCGGCCTTCAACGTAATCAACATTCTCATGCCGGGGCAGAACATCCGCGTATTTCGCTTGGCGCAACTCTTCGACCAGCGCCTGTTTCTGCGCAACTGTAGCCGCCCAATCAGTCACGCGGGCCTCTGCCTCAATTCCATCAAACCGACCCGCCGCGCGCGCGTGATGCAGGCTATCGACCGCGCGGATCAGGGCTTTGGACGGCACGCAGCCCACGTTAACGCAGGTGCCGCCGATGGTGCCTGCGCCGATCAGTGCCACGCGCGCACCAGCTTCGGCCGCGGTGATGGCAGCGGAGAAACCAGCGGAGCCGGCGCCGATCACGGCGAGATCATAGGGGCCGTTTTGGGGTGAACTGCAATCTTTCATGAGGGGTTCTCCGAATTACGGCGCTTCCAGAGCGCGTAAACTGTGATGCCGATAAAGACGGCGAGCGCGGGCAGCAGCACGTAGTCGAGCCAGCCCAGCAACGCCGAAAGTCCGACCACGCCGAACAAAATGACCAGCACAGGCGTGAAGCAGCAGAGGGCAGCGATAACCGTGCCGATAAGACCAACCTTGAGCAGACGGCTCTGGTTGTCGGGTGTCTTTGCTTCCTTCACGATACGCTCTCCGCGGCCAATGACGCGCCATAGCCCACGCCGGTCACGGCGGCGATGATGACCTCAGGGTCGGTGAGCGCAGCGTTATAGCGCAGGACATAAAGACCGTTTTCCGTATCGCCCTCAATGAACTCAAGGATTTCGACGCTTTCCACGCGCTTCATCGCGGTGGCGACGATGTAGCTGCACGAAGGGCAGGTGAGCCCCTCAACAGCGACGCGCGTGGTGGCCTCTGCGGCCATTGCTACGCTGGCTGAAAGGATGAGTGCAGCGGTGGAGATAAGAAGTTTCATGGGAGACCTCATGGTCAGAATGTCAAAAGGAAGGGCGAGAGTGCCGAAAAGGCCAGGGCGAGAAGCACGACAACCAAGGCACCTCAGAGCAACCCGCGCATCAGCCCACGATCAATCGGGCGCGCACAGGTGCCGTCCCTGCAGGTATCGGCGGGGACTGGGCGGTAAGCTTTCCAGAACCCATAGGCGAGCGCCGCTGCCGCGAAGCTTAAAGTCACCCACTTGTAGGCGTAAAGTGCGGTAAGCTGACCGATGAAGACCCCGGTCACACCCAGACTAACCAAAACAAGCGGCAGGATGCAGCAGGAAGTCATGGCGAGCGCGCCGATCACGCCAGCGCCAGTAGCGAGCCAACCGGATCGGTCCTCGTGTTGGTCTGGGGTCGCGGTGGTGTGATCTGTCATCGCTTTGCTCTTTGTTGCCCTGTGATGACTTGCAAGATAGGGTCTGTAGCAACTACAGGATCAAGGAGAAAACGCATGTCTGGTGATCACGGTGTTGCGAGCGACCTTAAACGCTCTGACCTTGCGCGCCTGACTGGCTGCAACCTTGAGACTATCCGCTATTATGAAGGCGTCGGTCTGATGCCCGACCCACCGCGCAGCCCCGCTGGACACCGCCGCTATGGGCCGACGCATGTCGAGCGGCTTGGCTTTATCATCCGGGCGCGTGAACTGGGCTTTACGATGGAGGAAATCCGAGGGCTGCTCAGCATGGTAGATCGCGGCAGCCATACCTGCGCGGAAGTTGAGAAGCGCGGGCGACATCATCTGGAGGTCGTTCGGACGAAGATAATGAATCTTCAGAACATCGAGGCCGTCTTGGCGGAAACGATTGCGAAGTGCAGCGGTTCGGACAGTCCAGAGTGTCCTCTCCTCACGGTGCTGTCAGATGGGACTGTGGGCGAAACAGATTGATCCGAACTGGACGAAACATGAAGGATTGCTGTGTACCGCGTTTGAAGGTGCGGCAAACACGCGAAGATTGCCCTTTGGTTTCCAAAGGATCAGAACGTTCGCCGACCGCAGTGGAATGTCGGCTTTCTTCATGCTGTTGAACAGCAAGACTCTAAGACCCGGACGGCAGCTAAGGGCCGTTCGTGTCAATCGACAGCGGGGGCGGATTGCGGACGTTCCCTGCAATTGCGCTTCTATGGCAGAGCATCTTGGAAGCCGCCATTGAAATACAGCCAGAAGCAGGCACTCAGTGGCACCGCAATTATGGTCAGCCCGTTAGGGAGAGTTCTGAACCGCACGGGACGCAGTGTCGCGTGCAAGGTTGTAGAGCCGGTATTGAGAGACCGCCGCACCCCTATGGCTGCGGCGGTCTATAGGGTCGTCAGGCGAAATCTACACCGTTTTCGATCATCGGCAGGTGGGTCACCAGATCACGCCCGGAGGCAGCGATTGCGTTGGCGAGCGCTGGACCCGCCGGCGGTGTGCCCGGTTCACCAATGCCTGAGGGTGCTTCGTTTGTCTTGACGATATGCACCTCGATGGCCTTGATGTCGCGCATCCGCAGCGGTTCGTAGTCGGGAAAGTTTTGCTGCACTACGACGCCGCCATCCAGCGTGATCTGATCGCGCATGATGTGACCGACGCCAAAGCCGATCGCCCCTTCGACCTGGGCTTTGATCACATCGGGGTTCACCGCCACGCCACAGTCGACGGCTGCGGTGTATTTCTCGATCTGAACATAGTCATCTTCGTCGATCGAGATTTCGCAGATCTGCGCACAGTAGGTACCAAAGGATTTGTGCACAGCCACACCGAGGAAATGCCCGTCCGGCAACGGCTTGCCAAACCCGGCATTCTCGGCAGCCAGTTTCAGGACGTCAGCTTTGCGTTTTTGATCGGCTGTCTCGCCGGGCAAATACGCAAGACGGAAGCTGACGGGATCCTGACCGGCTGCGGCGGCGGCCACATCCATCATGGTTTCCATGACATAGGCGTTGTGGCTGTGACCGACGGAACGCCAATAGTTGACGGTTGTTGCCGGGGCCGCGTCCGTCAAGCCGATGTGCATTCCGGGGATCGCATAGGGATTTTCTGCTGTCCCTTCCACCGAAGAAATGTCCACACCGTCTTTGACATAGAAAGCGTCGAACGGCCCATCTTTTGCTATGGATTGACCCGCCACGCGGTGATCCCAGCCGACAATCTTGCCCGCATCGTCCAGACCGACACGCACCTTGTGCGCATAGGCCGGGCGGTACCAGCCGCCAGACAGGTCATCTTCGCGGGACCAGACCAGTTTTACCGGGCGGGTCTGGTCGGTCATCGAAAAGGCCAGTGTCGTTTCGACGATATAGTCCGCACCCGCGTTGAAGCGACGGCCAAAGAACCCGCCTGCATAAAGGGTTTTGACCTGAATCTTGTCCATCGGGATGCCAAGGATCTGGTGCATCGTGGCGTGGTTCATGGTCGGCCCCTGCGCGCCGTCATACATGATCACGCCGCCGTCTTCGGTGGCTGCGATGGTGGCCGACAGGGGCTCCATCGTTGCGTGGGCCAGCATTGGCAGGAAGAATTCGCGCTCTACGACTTGGGCGGCACCTTGCAGCGCTTCCGTCGCTGCATCCAACGTCGTCTCGGATGCCTGCCACTGCGGATCAGTGTTTACAACTGCCAGTAGCTGTTGCTTGATCTCGTCGCTGCTGCGGGTTTCGGCCTTGCTCAGATCCCATTCCACCTCGATCGCGTCACGCGCTTGAAACGCGGCCCAGGTGTTTTCGGCATAGGCCACCACGCCCGCGCCGTTGGGCAGCGCCTTGGCCATGATGAAGCCTGTGACGTCCTTGGCGGCGCTATCGTCGAACGACGCGACAGTTGCGCCGTATTGCGGAATGCGTTTGATTGCGGCAACCATCTGGTTATCCAGTTGGATATCCATGCCGTAGATGCCTTCGCCGTTGATTTTGTCATGGCTGTCGCGGCGCGCTTTTTGGGTGTTGCCGATCTGGGTCCAGTCTTCGGGGGCCTTCAGGACAGGCTCGGCCGGCACCGGGATCTGCGCAGCGGTGGAGATAAACTCACCGATCTGGCCCTCTTTGCCCGCGCCTGAAATGACGCCATTGGCAAGTGTCAGCTCAGAGGCGTCCACGTCCCAATCCTTGGCCGCGGCTTGCAACAATACGTCACGCGCGGCCGCGCCTGCGGTGCGATATTGCATGAACGAATTGGCCATCGCGGTCGATCCGCCCGTGCCCTGCAGCGCGCCAAAAAACAGGTTGTTGTAAACGGCGGTATCCGAAGGGGCCATTTCGAAGGTGATATCGCTAAGCTCCATGTTCAGCTCTTCCGCGATCAGCGTGGACAGGCCCGTAGAGGTGCCTTGCCCGCCTTCAAAGTGCTTGATGACGGCTGCAACCTTACCATCGGCATAGATTTTTACGAAGGGCGTAATGGCTGTGCCAGCCTCCGACGTCGACGCGGCAAGCGCGCCCTTGGGGTCAATTCCAACGGCCAGAACGGCAACGGCCGCACCTGCACCTTTGAGGAAACTGCGGCGGGATGTGTTGATGGTCATGGCTTAACCCTCCACGATGTCTGCGGCGCGCTGGATACCGGCGCGGATACGTTGATAGGTGGCACAGCGGCAGGCATTGCCGTCCATGTAGGCGTCAATCTCTTCCAGCGTTGGCTTTGGCGTTTCTTTCAACAGGCCCACCGCAGACATGATCTGACCAGACTGGCAGTACCCGCATTGCACCACGTCGAGCTCTTTCCAGGCTTGCTGTACCGCGGCACCGATCTTGTCATCGCCAATCGATTCGATGGTGGAAACCTCGGCGCCCTCGACGTCTTCGATATAGGTCTGGCAGGACCGAGTCGGTTCGCCGTCGACATGCACGGTGCAAGCGCCGCACGACGCGACGCCGCAGCCGAATTTGGTGCCGGTCAGCTTCAGTTCGTCCCGGATCACCCACAGCAATGGTGTGCCCGGTTCTGCTTCGACAGAGCGTTCGGCCCCGTTAATCTTTAGCTTGATAGTCATGGTCAATCTCCATCTGGCAATACGATTGGAATGTGGGTAAACTGGTGGGTGTACTTATGTGGCGTAAAAGGCCGCTGGTAAACCCGCAAGTTTACCGAGCTGAAAAAATTGGCAATTCCTGGATGTGGTGTGTAGACCGACAGAATGAGTGAAGTGGCTGAAAATTCGGTAGATAAACGTGACTCGATCCTGCAAGGTGCGTTTGATGAATTCTGCGAGAATGGGTTCCTTGCGGCCAGCATGAACCGAATCTCCAAGCGGGCCGGTGCGTCCAAGCGCACCGTGTATCGGTATTTTGAAAGCAAGGAAGTGCTCTTTCAAACCCTGATGCTGCGCCAATGGAGGGTCATCGCGGACAACCTGAAGGTCAGCTACCAGCCCGGCATGGATATCCGAGAGCAACTGATTGAGATGGGCCGCGCGCAGGCGCGGCTTTACACGTCGCCCGAAGTCATGAACGCCAACAAGATGTTGATGACTGAGATCCTGCGGGATCCGGAACTTGTCAGGGAAATCCAGAATGAAGTCGACTATACGGCGTCATTTGAACAGTTGTTCAAAGAGGCCGCCGCCGACGGGGTGCTGACCATCCCAAACTCCCGACAAGCGGCCGAAGAATTCATATCGTTGTTGAAGGGTAAGGCTTTTTGGCCGTTCATGTTGGGGGCTCCCTTGGTCAGTCCTGACGAGATGGACGCCATGATTGACCAGTCGGTTGATATGATGATGAACCAATATGGCGCCTGAGCAATCAGGTCTCATGCGATCCGCCACAGCAGGAAATCCAGCACCGAACGACCTGTGACGCGAAGGGACCCAACGATATAGATCAAACTGACCAAGCCGTCGAACAATACAAAGGCGTATTGCGACGGATCAGCCAACCCGTTTGGCACGGCGTAGAGCACAGCCGTGATTGCAGCCAAACGCGATATAGCGCTCCAGAACACAACGGGTGCGCGCGCGACAAGATCGCGGGTTGCCCAGATCAACAATGATGCGGCCATGATGAAGAAACCCGCAAGCGTGAAGGAAAACACGAAATTCGCAGGGTTGGGCATTTGCACAGCCTGCCCGATGATCATTGGCGCAAAGAGAAAGTTCAGCAACGCAGTGCCGATGATGAATTTCTTGAACATGCCGGTGGCCCTTTGTGTCGTTCAGTTATTGGGGAAAACCTGCGGATGATTTTGGCAAATCAGCTGCGAGAGTTGCAGCGGCAAGCTCGGCTGCCGCTGCAGGCTCATCCGAGCCATTGTTTAGAAAGCCGAATGTTGCGGCGGTCGAATGCAATCCGCGCCCGGCGCAACTGGTGGGGTTACAGGCTGGCGTGCCAATCCCGCACGGCTACACCGATCTCGTCCGGGGCGTCTTCCTGGATGAAGTGCAATCCGGGCACTGTGACTTCGGTGATATTGGGCCAACTGCGCACACGGTCCCGTACCGCCCCCGTGATCAACACGCCGGGGTCCGCATTGACGAAGAGCTTGGGAACTGATGTCTTGCCGAGCCAGTCGAGATAGGCATCGACGATTTCCGTCACATCTGCTGGCTGCCCTTCAATCGGGATCTGACGCGGCCATGTCAATGTGGGGCGACGGTCTTCGCCCGCGTTGGCGAAGGGGCGGCGGTATTCGTTCATTTCTTCTTCGGTCAAATCCCGCAGGATGGAACCGGGAACCAGCGCTTCGACAAAGAGGTTCTTTTCAAGAACCATCTCCTCGCCAGCAGGCGAGCGTAGGGCTTGGAACATTTCGCGGGCGCGGTCGGGAAACTGGTCCCAGCTATCGCGGGTTTCGACGATAGCTTCCATGAAGGCAATGCCTTTGACGGCCTCGGGATGCGTATGCGCCCAATGGAAACCCAAGCCGGAACCCCAGTCATGGATGACCAGTGTGACGTTGTCGGTGACGCCCAATTGTTCAAGCAAAGCAAACAGATATTTGCGGTGTTCGACGAAGGTATAGCTGTCCGGGCCAGAATTATCGAGCTTGTCACTATCGCCCATGCCAATCAGGTCTGGCGCGATCAAGCGCCCCTTGCCTGCAAGGTGGGGCATCACATTGCGCCACAGATAGGACGACATCGGGTTGCCATGCAGGAAGACAATCGGATCGCCGGTCCCTTCTTCGATATAGGCCATCTGCTTACCATGGACGGTGGCAAATTTCTTTTTGTCGCGGAAAAACGTAGTCATGTGAGCACCTCGGGCTTGTGTTTGAGTCGGGGTAGATGTAGAAGAACGATCATTCTAAAACAAGGTCAAAAATGCCAAGAGCGAAATCTCAATCCCGCGAAAACCTGTTGGACAGTGCGCTCAATACGTTCTGGAAGACTGGTTTTCACGTTGTTTCCATGGGCGATCTGGTGCGCGAAACCGGCGTAAGCCGAGCTGGAATCTACAGCGATTTTGGCGGCAAGGAGGATCTGTTCCATGCCTGTCTCGACAGATACCAAGACACCGTCGTCACTCCAGCCTTTGCACCGGTCGAGGCCGAAGGCGCGGGAATCGAAGGCATTCAAAAGTATTTCGATAACCTTCTGGCGCGTTTCGAGGACTCGGGCGGCTTTGGTAAGGGATGCCTTGTGGGCAACACACTGTCCCAGATCCCTGAAGATGCGCAGGAAACCCGCCAAAAGCTGCGCGTGCATAGCGATCGCCTGACGGCAGGCTTTCGCAAGGTGCTGGCCCATGAGAATGGGGATCATGGTCCGTTGAGTGATGCCGAAATCGAGGCGCTTGCGCGCTATACCATGATCTCGGTGCAGGGCATTTGGTCTTACTCCCGTCTGACAGGGGATGTCGCGGAATTGCGTGCGGCGTCTGACATGCTCATCGCCGTGTTGAAAGCCCGGCTTCGGGGAACACCGGATTGATGCTGCCTCTGCCCGTGGGTAATTTCCAGTTCATTGCACTGGATGTCGAAACCGCCTGTGGCGACAGCGCCAGTATTTGCCAGATCGGGATCGCCTGCGTTGGCTTTGATGACAGCATTCTTACATGGTCTACCTATGTCGACCCGCTTACGCCGTTCGCGCCCTTCAATGTTGACCTGCACGGGATCGGGCCGGAAACTGTGCGCGGTGCCGGAAGCTTTGCTCAGATCTGGCCCCAAATGTGGCCGTTGCTGTCACGCCACCCGATGGTGCAGCACAGCAGGTTCGATGAACATGCGATCAACGCCGCGTGCAAAGCGCAGGGCCTTCCACGACCACTTCTGACATGGCACGACAGCGTGACCATCGCGCGCAAGGCATGGCCCGAATTGAAAGGCAACGGCGGCCACGGTCTGGCCAACCTGAAACAGGTGTTGAACCTTGACTTTCACCACCATGATGCAGGCGAAGACGCCCGCGCCGCTGCGATGGTAGTTCTGCGGGCGCAGGCCACGTCCAAAGACCACCGGCTGTTCAAACCCGTGCAACTGTCGCTCCCTTTGTAAGGGCGGCTCACCCGCCGTTTGTCTTTGCCCCAGCCAAGGTTTCCGATCATTTCGGGTCCGCCAAGGCGACGCTCAGCGGAACCGAAACCATTTGAACTACCATCCAAGGCCACGCCCATCACGAGCATCCGGGTGTCGGAGAGGAGATCCAGTTGAAGTGGCTATGTGGCAGCTTTGTCCCGCGTTGGGCCAGTTCGGCCCGCATCACGTTTTGCGCTTGCAGCAAAGGTCGGCAATGTGTGCTGCAACCGCCGCATCGAAGGACTTGGGCGAATGTCGGCTTTGGGCCGTTCGTGTCGGATCGACCTGTGCTGCAATTGCGAAGACCTCGGACCTCACGCGGTTGGTTTGGGCTCGAACCGGACCTTTCCTGCAAACCACATTCTTGTCCGCTAAGCGGGCTTTTTTGCCGTTCGCTATAGTCGGGATGAGCGCAACATTTCAGTCTGCAGCACATTACGTCAAAGCGGTTGCTTACCGGGAAACATTATTTAAGAAGATCCCGGTCGATCTAAGGGATGCCAAAGCTTGCTTCGCTTCAATAAGGTCGCCGCAATCAGGCACCTTGGGCGAAGTTCTAAATATTTTTATATGCTACTTCGAAAATTCAAATTGAAGGAATTCTTTTATGTCCCGTTGGTCTGATGAATTTGAAAGCCACCCGATCCACCAGCTACTAAATCAAGCTGATGAATACCTAAGTATAGAAGTTGAGGGCACAGACGCTGCATTTGAGGACGAGCGGCGGCGGCTTCAGGACGTATTGGGTAATTTGCGAAAAGTTGTTTCCGGGTTAGACCCAGAGTTCTACCCAAAACCTTTGCTTGACCAGGTCCACCGGTAATCCCCCCATTTTTAATGGGGTCCAGCCGTAGAATTCAGGCGGCTGTTTTCAGTTTCATGGCGGGTGTCATGCCGCCGATACCCATGTTGGGTCGCTCGTTGTTGTAAGTCCAGAGCC
>Ga0114899_1001720_pt1 | contig 12455 bp, 9 predicted proteins | sample MalvireepMed_215_FD_83497 | JGI IMG/M metagenome (GOLD analysis project Ga0114899, IMG submission 83497) | Marine viral communities from the Global Malaspina Expedition - Malaspina viral metaG DeepMed_215 | ecosystem: Environmental > Aquatic > Marine > Oceanic | place: Mediterranean Sea... | reverse complement strand
CCGTGTTAGCAGGCTAGATGTATCCCATCTATTACCGCCCATTTTTTGTACATCAGCATAATATTGATCCACTAATGCGGTTAACGCAAGTGTAGAGCCATTTCTTCGAGCTTCATCCAATGCAATAGATAAGTCTTTTCGCATCCAGTCCACGGCGAAGCCAAATTCATAGCTGTTATTAAGCATAGTTTGGGCGCGATTCTCCATTTGCCACGATTGTGCGGCTCCTTTGCTGATGACGTCAATAACAGCATTGCAGTCTAAGCCTGCTTTTTGGCCAAAGTGCAAGGCTTCAGCTAGGCCTTGAACAATCCCAGCAATGCAAATTTGATTCATCATTTTGGCAAGCTGCCCACTGCCACATTCCCCGAGTAACTGGCTGTGGCGAGAATAAGCGTCGAAAAGAGGCTTAGCTTTGATATAGTCTCTTTCCGTCCCACCGACCATCACGGTTAACTGACCATTTTCAGCGCCAGCTTGCCCGCCAGAGACAGGCGCATCAAGAAAACCTAAACCATGGTCTTTACACACCCGGTCGATTTCCTTTGCTACCGTGGCAGATGCGGTTGTATGGTCTATTAATAATGCGCCTTCATTCATCGCAGCAATGGCTTCTTTTGCCACCGTTCTAACGTCGTTGTCGTCACCCACACACATTAGTACAACATCAGCATCTTTGGCTGCTTCAGATGGGCTTAAAGCGAGTTTGGCGCCATATTTTTCAACCCACTGCTTTGCTTTCTGTGTAGTTCGATTGAACACAGTCACATCAAAACCTGCAGAAACCAAATGACCCGCCATGGGATACCCCATAACACCCAATCCCAAAAAGCTTACTTTCATTTTTGTCATGCTGATCTTACTATCCATTCTAGGGTTATACTGATACCCAAAGTATCAAGCTTTAATGAAGCAAAGACAACAGTAATAAAAACAACAATACTGAGGAAACGCGATGTCAATTTATGCCCACACACTCACGAAAAACACTGGCGAACCACAAGAGATGGAAAGCTATAGAGGGAAACTGCTTCTTATCGTCAATACCGCGAGTAAGTGCGGTTTTACCAAACAATATGAAGGGCTAGAAAACTTGTACTCGCGCTATAAAGACAAGGGATTTGAAATTCTTGGGTTCCCCTGTGACCAGTTTGGCCATCAAGAGCCAGGCAGTGATGAAGAAATCGCGGCGTTTTGTAATATCAATTTTGGCGTTTCATTTTCGCTTTTTAAAAAAACGGATGTGAATGGCCCGCAAACCCACCCTATGTATGTTGAACTAAAAGACCAAGCGCCAGGTTTACTTGGCTCTAAGCGGATAAAGTGGAATTTTACGAAATTTTTGGTTTCAAAAGATGGCACTGTTGTTAAACGATATGCCCCCACCACGAAACCAGAAGACATAGCAAAAGACATTGAGTCCCACTTAGCATAAGTCATAATAAACAGGGAGGTAACCGTATGCTCAAGGTCGCGTTTTTCAGTGCTCAAGCTTACGATAATGCTATTTTTTCATCGTTGCGATTGAAACAGAAAAGTGTAGATGAAACTCCATCCTCCACTATTGACTTTACGTTTTTCCCCCACCCATTAAATGCGCAAACTGCGATAACCTGTAAGGGTTTTGATGCAGTTTGTGTGTTTGTTAATGACGATTTAAGTGCGCCTACCCTTGCGACCTTAGCCAATTTAAAAGTAAAACATGTCGCCCTGCGCTGCGCTGGGTTCAATAACGTGGATGTACACGCAGCGAAAGCGCTAGGGATTAAGGTTTCCCGTGTGCCCGCATACAGTCCACAAACAGTTGCAGAACATACATTGGCGTTAATCCTCACGTTAAACCGTAAAACCCATAAAGCCTACAACAGAGTAAGAGAAGGAAACTTTGCCTTGGAAGGCCTAATGGGCTTCACCCTTTTCAATAAAACCGTTGGCATCATTGGTACAGGCAAGATTGGTCAAGCAGTCATCCGTATTCTTAATGGGTTTGGTTGTAAAATTTTATGTTGTGACCCAAATCCTCATCGCGAGGTTGAAAAGCTTGGGGCAACCTACACCTCGTTAGAAAACGTAATGTCTCAGTGTCAAATTGTGTCTTTGCACTGTCCACTAAACGACGATAGCTATCATTTAATAAACGAGGATACATTAGCCCTTATGCCTAAAGGCGCCATGCTTATTAATACATCGCGTGGAGGGCTTATCGATGACACAGCGGTCATTGGTGCGTTGAAAAAACAGCACCTTGGTTACCTTGGCCTTGACGTTTATGAAAGAGAAAGTGAATTATTCTTTAGCGATCACTCATTAGACATTATTCAGGACGATATTTTTCAACGCCTGCTCACTTTCCCCAATGTACTGGTGACGGGGCACCAAGGCTTTTTTACCCAGGAGGCATTAGCCGAAATTGCACAGGTGACTGTGAGCAACCTTTTATTATTCACCCACGACAGCGATGTCACTGCCAATGACAACCTCGTGGACGTGTAAATCGTTACTCTTTGTGTTCGTTTGCTGCTGGTTTTTGCAGCATCAAATGGAAATATTTCCCAAGCCATAGAAACGGTTCGGTTTGATTGTATTGCCTTTCCACGCTTACAAGTTGGTCGAATTTAGATGTTTGATGGCTGTTATCTTTCATGTAATCGTGAAAACAGCGAACCCCGGTTTTGCTTAAGATATGAAAGCCTGAATTTTCACAAAATTCCACTACTTGCTTAGCAGGTAAGGCATTTTGCGGGTTCAGTTTAACTTGGTTCTTAACCTTAAGGCCACGTTCAATATATTCAAAGTTACCGTAGATGGCATTCGCCATGAGCGCAGCATCTCTATTAAAGAAGCTAAGGCTTAGCAACCCACCGGGCTTTAGGTTGCTATACAAAAAACGTATGGCGTCGAAGGGCTTATCAAGCCACTCTAAAACCGCGTGGCATACAACCAGATCATAAGCATCAATATCTGTAATATCTTGAAGATACTGCTGCTTTATATCGACGTTGCTAAACGCAGCTAAATTAGCGCTGGCCAATTCAAGCACATCTTTTGAACCGTCAGTCAGCGTAATACGATGTCCTTGCTCAGCTAAATGGGCGGCCATCACACCTGTGCCCCCGCCGACTTCTAATATAGATAAGGGCACTTGGGTGAAAGGTTGCAAGGCATCACACAAGATAAGATGGCGCAATTGCCCCTTAGTCGTACCATATATATTATCAGCAAACTTAGTTGCTATGCCGTTAAAAAGGCGGTCATTTTCCATAAACTATTCATCGTTAATTCACTTAATGTACCAGGTAATACATTAGGCTTTTGCATTACGCAGGGTTAGGTATGTCTATAAAGGTTACAGGTATATCGAAGTGCTCTGACAAGTGCTCACCTAATGCTTTTACTCCATAACGTTCGGTTGCATGATGACCCGCGGCGAAAAACGCAATGTCCATTTCCCGTGCGACATGAATGGTTTGTTCTGATACCTCGCCAGTAATAAAAGCATCTACGTTGGCCTCCACGGCTTGCTCTATAAAACCTTGGCCGCCTCCCGTACACCACGCAATACGTGTTATCTCTTTATTCTGCGGGCACTCCATAAGAATTTCGCGGCTTAATTGCGTAGCCAGTAATTGCTTTAAGTCTTCACCCTTAATTGGGCTGGGAAGTTCGCCTTCCATCAAAACACCGACAGGTTTCACACTAGATACTGCTTTAACTTGATGAACATTAAGCAACTTCGCGAGTTGCCGATTATTGCCATATTCAGGGTGAACATCTAACGGTAAATGGTACGCAAGCAAATTGATATCGTTTTTTAGTAACGCAGAAATACGCTTCTTCTTCATGCCCGTGATGGTTTGTGACTCACCTTTCCAAAAGTATCCGTGGTGAACTAAAAGGGTGTCCGCCCCTTGAGCAATAGCGGCATCAACGAGTGCTTGCGACGCCGTTACACCAGTCACAATATGAGTGACTTCCCTCCTACCTTCAACCTGCAAGCCATTCGGGCAGTAGTCGGTTATTTCTTGTACTCGCAAAAGTCCGTTTAAATAGGTAGAAAGTTGTTGAATGGATACTGACACAAGTCCTCCGTGCAAAAAGTGAGAAAAAATTAGTATAAAAAGTGACTGGCTTTTCGGTAAAAGACGATTGGGCAGAAAAGCTACGCGCTAAATCTGCCACTGCAATTTTGCCACGATAAGCCTAGATTGTTGATATATTGTTTGGGAGATTTCCCGCTAAGCCTTGCGCCACAAAAGGAACAAGGTGACTAATTACCTCTTCAATCTCTACCTGCTTATGGAAGTCAGACTCTGCAATTTCGGTAAGTGCCTGACTGGATGCCATTGAAAATACAAAGCTTCCCATCGCAAAGTGAAGCCGCCAAAATAATTCTTCTTCCGGTAACTCAGGCAAACACCTTTGTATACTCGCAACCAAAGCGCGAACAGTTTCGCCATAATTGGTCATAATGAACCGACGCAAATGCCCTTGTGTTTCATTGTAACCTCGCCCCAATAGTTGAACAAAGATAGCCGTTCCATTGGGCCCAAGTGTATTAAGTTTCAACATCGGGGGAATGAGCGATTGAAGCAATTCGGCAATGCCACGCGTTCCCATTGATGGCGACAATGATTTTAAACAAAGCGCTACTTCGGGCATTAAAATATCGAAATAACGTTTTAATACCGATTGGATCAGGTTTTTCTTACTACCAAAATGGTAGTTTACAGATGCCAAATTAACATTCGCTTGCGTTGTAATTTCTCGCATAGAGGTTTGTGTAAACCCATATTGAGAAAACAACAATTCTGCGGCATCGAGAATATCTGTTTTGGTATTTTTCGCCATTTTTATATTTCTTATTAGCAGCCCGCTGACTAGATAAATCCATCAGAAGGGTTATGCGTAACCAGATTAACCCCATGATAGAATTCGTTTTTACTTAAAACCAATGTCTTGCTTTGTTCCAGCTTTTCATTAACACGCGCTCAGCTACTGAGGCCACAGACAAGCCTAATTTTTCTGCAACATTCTTTTTAACTGAGTACTTAACACTAAATATTTCACGCTCAGGGTGATGAGAAAGGATATAGTCATCCGAGGTGGATAACGCATCAACCAAGCCGAGTTCTTTTGCCTTAACGCCAGGCCAATACTCTCCAGTTGCCACTTTCTCAATGTCCATGTCTGGACGTTGGCTGTGAACAAAGTCTTTAAATAAGGTATGAATTTCTTCTATTTCTTCTTTGAATTTTTCCCGACCTTCGTCGTTATTTTCACCAAACACAGTTAGCGTACGTTTGTACTCCCCGGCTGTGTGTTGTTCAAATTCAATATCGTTTTTCTTTAATAGTTTATTAAAGTTAGGCAATTGCGCTAGCACGCCAATAGAGCCGATATATGCAAATTGGGATGCTATTAATTTGTCAGCTACGCAAGCCATCATATACCCACCGCTAGCGGCGACTTTATCAACGGCTATAGTAAGTTTAAACCCTTTTTCTTTAATGCGTTGTAGTTGCGACGCTGCAAGTCCGTAACCATGTACGACACCACCGCCACTCTCTAATCGCACCAAAACTTCGTCTTCACTTTGTGCAATACAAAGAAGGGCGGTAATTTCTTCACGTAAATGCTCAACTTCATTGGCGTCCATAGAGCCTTTGAAATCCAACACAAACAAACGTGACTTTTTATCTTGCGGTTCCTTGTTTTTCTTCTTTTGTTTCTCTTCTTTCTTTTGTTCTTTGGCAAGCTGCTTTTGTGCATTTTTATCTAACAGTACTTGCCGCGCGTAATGGGTTATGTCTTTTAACTGTTCAGACAGTGATGTTATTTCAAGTTGCCCCTTACCTTGCTTTTGTTTGCTCGCCGCGCCCACTATGGTGGAAACAATCACAACGAATGCCACAACTAAAGTGACGGCTTTGGCAACAAATAAACCGTATTCGTACAAAAACTCCAAACTACTCTCCCAGTTTAATCCGAAGGGGTAAAGTTTACCCCTTCTTCGCTTTATCGCCCAATCTTGATATTACAGGCGTCGTTAAAAAAATGACGGCTATAATACCAGTCAATTTTTAGTCTGACGATAGGATTAACTCATTGATTGTATTTGCAGCTATATCTTCTTCTGTAAAATACATGTCTCTTAAACTAGGTTGCTGAGAATACAGCAATGTTTGGTCTAAGAAGTGGTCACTGCCAAACACACGAGATTGTGAATAGGTAAGTATTCCCCTTCCCTGTGGCCCCTCGTCCGTGAAGTTAATGACCAACATCCAACTACTGCCATAGTTTATGTGATATCCCTGCGCTTCTGCACTCATGATGGTGTTTAAATTTAGCGGCGCATAAGTATGCCGGGGCAAAAGCGTGCCATTGTTGCCTGCCACGATATTAAACACATTAAATCCACCCTCAATATTATGCGCGCCACCCCAGGGTATTTTCTCTCCTGTTGCACTGCCATCAGGCAAACTTCGCTCAACAAATTGAACGTCGCCAAGTTTTGCATCGACAGCCACACCGGCTTCATTAATTACCTGTGCAGCACGAGCGAACTGATTCAATGTTTCATCGTTTTGAATCAAGCCGCTAGGGGTAGACACCGGGTTCTCAAGGGAAAATGGTGTCACCCACTGGGGGTTTTGTGCAAATTGAAAGGCAAATTCTCTAAATACATGCGCCCCTACACTTTCCGTATTCATGGTTCCGTCCCATGTTGATAGCGCACTGCATGCGTCTTCAACGGACACATTATTGCCATCCACTACGACAGGAACAGATCCTTGCTCACTACATAGCTGCAGTAAGCTTGGCAATACTTCTTCCGCCAGATAACTTCTGTTTGAGAGTAAAAGTGCCTCTACTTCTTGCGGCGTAAAGGTGCCATCACTTCCAGCTTCAGATTCAATAAATTTTTGTCCCATACGCGAGCGCAAAGACTGTTGATTGTCAACTTCACCGTATAAGGGGGATACCCCTGTAATTGGAGACGAAAGATTGGTTAACCAGAAACTATCATTTGAGTTTTGGACTGAGTCACTGCCTTCATATTTGGGTGCATTTTCATACGGTACCGGACTATTAAAATCAAAGGCAGATAAAAAGCCGGGTAATACGGTAAAGCCTGCAGATGCCTTGGTTTGAATCAATACTGGATTGCTAGTGAGCTCGTTAATAGCGGTATCTGTAAGATTGGGGACCGTGGAGTCATCTATATAGAAAACTTCGCCATCTGCTGACGCGGCCATTGTATTGTTAAAAATAACCCCGTCGTAATCCTTAAATGCTTGTTTAAACTCATCCATTGATGTGGCCATATTCATGGCTAACCAATGATCTACAACATCAAAGTTTGGTAAGTTAGCATCCTTAATGGCAAAGGCATTTGTGGATGTCCAATCAAAGCTGCCAGGCACTTCAATCATGGGGCCATAGTTAGTGTAATAAGCGGTTTTACTTAATGTTATGGTTTGCCCAGGTGCCACAACCACTTCAATTTGTAACGGTTTTTCATAAATAGTGCGTTTATTTCCATCTACGTTGTGCGTAAGCCCTGAAGCGTCACCCTCGTCTAAAGACAGTTGATAAACGACAAAATGTTCAGCGGTAGAGAAGGTGTGAGTCCACGCCACGTTTTCGTTAAAGCCAATGTTAACGGCACCAGGCAACCCCATTAATGAACTGCCTGTGACATTAAGATGCCCCGGTATTTGAGTATGGAATTGCCAAAATCTAAGGTTGCCGGTATGAGGAAAGTGGGGGTTACCCAGTACCATGCCTTTCCCGTTTGTGGTTTTGTCGCTGCCTAACCCCCAGCCATTAGATCCCATTTCCTGTGGATTTTTTTCGGGAAGTGAGATGTTAGGCGTTATTGCCAACGCGGATGAAACACCGCTATCACTTGACACCACAGTTGGCGCGTAACTCTCACCTTCCGGGGCAGCTAAAAACATAGGGCCTAGAAAGTTTGCTGCTCCAGGCAGCAACGCTACACCTAATGAATAGGTTAGTAAATCGACGCTGTCAATTTCAGTAACCCAAGGTTGTCCTGCACATGCTTGGTCTTGGTCCGCTAGCGGTGTTTCATTGAGGTAACGATTGTACCCTGCCGTGTACCCTTGAAACATAGCTCTAGAATTTGCTGACAAGCGGGGTAAATTTTCTTCTGCTAACGCTCTTATCCCCAGCGTCAAAAAGCCGAAATCGTTTATAAGGTGTTCAGCGTCACCACTACCTTGATTTGCATCAGGGCCAAAATATTTGGCACGCTGGGAATTGTACTTGACGATTTGATCCGCTAACACACACAGGTTGTCTTTGGCGAAAGCATAGCCCACCCCATAGGCCATGCTTTCCAAGTTGTCTGCTTTAATATGTGGTACACCATAGGTGGTCCAACGTATTTCAGCATCAAGAGAGGCGTCATCATCGAAGGCAGTTACCGGCGTGGTGATTGGTGTCGTGGGTGTGCTAGGGGTTTCATTACTGGGAGTATCGATATGGCTAAAGTCGTTATCATTATCGCCACAGGCACTTAGCGTCGTGGCAATTGCCAATGCAACCAGTGTTTTTTGAATGGCCCTTTTTTCTGTCGTTATTTTCACAAATATGTCCTTCTATTGTTGTTGTTCGGAACCCGGAGACGTCGCGTTTTGTGACTTCAACAGATCCGACCAATTAACACTACATTAACAATAGTAAACATTCAAACAACATTTTTAGTGGGCATACAAAAAAGCCGGCTATACGCCGGCTTTTTAAAATAACAAAGTTACTCAATTAGTTAGCAACAACGCTCTCATCACTGATATTAATTACGGTGGCATCAGAGGCAATATAAGCTGCTACCTCTTTTTGCATTTCCGTAGTCACATCTGCATTTGAAGCCGGGCTTAAACTTGACGCGTGTGCGCCACTGTTAAACAACACTAAGCCGCTCACCGGTTGGGTATCTGCTTTCGTGGTAGTAACTTGCTCTAGCCCGATAGTACTTGCCAGCGGTAATTGGCCTGACAAAGGTAAAGCGGTAGACACGGGAATCACTTGATCTGGCAAGTTTTCATCACCGCCGTCACCCACTACGGTCATCATGTGAACCGGTGTGGTTGCACCTAAGGTTTCGGCATAGTTAGTAGGATCGCCGGCATCCATCATGGTTTGGGCGGCAAAAGCAAACTCACTGAATACGGCTTCTACTTCAGCGGTCTGTTCGTCTGTTAACGCATCCATGAATGCAGTGACCGCCACCACAAGTTGCTCTTCAGTCAAATCTGACGTATCGCCATACAGCTGTACTAACAGTGCAACGAATTCTTCAGACGCTGAACTAAGTAGTAAACCTTTAATCAACGGACCGAAAGCTGGCGACTCTAGAAGGAACTGCGCTAAACCACCTCCTGGTGACTCGAGTGACGCCTCTTTAATGGCGAACATACTATCTAGGGCTGCTAATTCGTCACCCATGGTGGTATTCGCAACGGCAGCGAAGTTACCGCCTGTGATCGCGCCTAGTGAAACGCCCATGATAGAAACGCGAGAGGTATCAAACTTCACCCCTTGGGTTGTGGTTGCATCAACTACCGCGTTAATGCCCAAGCGCAAACCAAGTAAATCAGACACGCTCTGGCGAAGGTTATCGCGGGCCGTAGGCAGGCTTGCAAGGTTCATATAGTGGGTGGCACTGACATCAGTTGCATTAATGTCGTCCACACCGTCACCGGTGAGGTCATAACCACGAGAACCATGCAATGGCTGGTCAATGGCAATAGTGGCAACGCCAGCTAAGGATAATGCACCTGAAATAGCCAACATATCTTCTTTTTTACTGGTAATACCGTGGGCTAAAATAACCACTGGCCAACCCGCTTCAGGCATGGTTAGCGTTACCCCTAGTGATGCCGCTACCGCCACATCAGGCACGGTAACTTGTACATCTAGGGTTTCATTACCGTCATTGCCGCCCTTGGGCTGTGGATACGGGTTAAATTTTGTGATGTTCCGTGCAGAATCAAGCATCTCGCCATTCACACGTAAATCTGCAAGCCCGATACCCGAACAAAACTCATGGTTAGGACCAGGCGTTGCGCTACTTAACACCTCGTCTGAGGCACTTGCGAGAACAATGCCGCTATCACAGGCTGCTGTCCAAAACTCGTTAACAGGGGCTTCAGGGTTTTCGGCGCTGGGCGTACCCAAAAAGTAAGGTAGCGAAATCGTCCCTTCATAGTGCTGTACCGCACAAAATGGCGCGACCTGAGTGTAAATTCCTGATGCAACCGCAGTCGCAAACTCGTTCAATGCCCCCCACTCGGCTGACATTTGACCAGACGCAGTGGCAGATAAACCGGCACAGGTTTGCAAAGAACTAAAGTCTGTCGCTTCAATAAATGCAATGGTTTGTTCTGAGCCTTCTGGTAACGAGGCAATTCCCAATTGAACTGCGCCATCAACCGTGGCCTCATTCACTAATTCTAACCGCTCCATCGCCGTAGGTGCTGCTGAATCGCCTACTACGATAATGGGCAACTCTTGTGCGGCAGTGGCTTCACCGGCAGCAAACGCTTGTGCGAAGTCGCTTACCATGACCTTTTTAATGGTATTAAGCGCTACACCTACAGACTGAGTAGTAAACGCAGAAACATAGGTGATGTCCTCTCTAGCATACCCTTGGGCAATTACAGGGTCGACTAACGAGTTCACTATGCCTTGAAGTAATAGTTGATCGTCTGACGATAATGGCAAGGTATCGATATCCTGACGCGTTAAATCCCAAGACGTCGACCCTTGTACAGATTTACCCGAAGTATCTTTTAAGCCAGTGGTCATTACCAGCATGTAGCCTTGACCTGATTTAAGCGGCTTTAGCGGCACAACGGTTACTGTGTCGTCATCGGCGAGAGATAAAACAAAATCTACACCATAGGTAAGTTGATCACCCAATTTACACCCAGCAGATGGAATGGAAACCTGCGCGCAGTCTGCGTCGCTTTGGTCTAAACCTAATGTGGCTTCGAACAGCATAATACCGGCTGATAGCGTGCTTTCGTCCAGTGACACACCCGCGGGGGTTTCTACATTAATGGCAAAGGGGTGTTGTGTAGACCAACCATCCAGTACGTTAAGTGCATTTTGAGGATCTGAAAAGTCTGTGGCATCGTCTACGGGTATATTCAATGTGTAATCAAAGAAACCGTCGTCGCCAGGAAGCATTAGAAGATCGTTGGGGATATTTAAATCGCCTGAAGATGGATCGAAGACAATTCGTGAAAAAGGTGTTTGAACTTCAGTTTCAGCCTGAATGTCAGAAAGTGTATCGTCTGAACCACCACAGCCTGTTAGACCCAGTGCAAGAGCCACACTGGAACTTAATATGAGTTTTCTCATTACTACTCCCTACAAGCATTGTTGTTATTCTGTGTTTAAATAATATTCATACTGCTGGACGGCTAGTTATTGCGACAATCTCTTCAGTGAATAACGTTAATTAAACAAGTTAGACCAGTTGTATCTATTTCAATCTTATTAACTTTGTTGCAACTTTGCAAAGATTTGTTAACTAATTGTGTTAAATATTTTTACGTTTAACCTTTTTCACTGTATATGGTTTTACTTATTGCGCTAGGTAAGTATGATCGGCAAATCTATACAAATCATGGCCTAGTGCCTAATTGGGTGAGTAAATTAAATGAAGACAATGAATGCGTATCATGCCCCTGAAAATTTGTTAGCGGGGAAGATTATTCTCATTACCGGTGCAGGTGATGGTATAGGCGCTGAAGCCGCACGGTGCTACGCAAAACATGGCGCTACCTGCATATTGCTAGGCAGAACAGTGAGTAAATTGGAAAAGGTTTACGATGATATAGTCGCTGCAGGCGGCAGTGAGCCGGCCATTGTTCCACTGGATTTAAAAGGGGCAACCGTTTCTCACTATCAGCAAATGGCACAAACCATCTTAGACCAGTTTGGGCGATTAGATGGCCTATTACATAATGCGTCAGTGTTAGGGCATTTAAGTGCATTTAAAGACATTGGCGAAGATGAATGGCGCAATGTTATGCAAATAAACGTAAACGGTACCATTTTTATGACACAAGCCCTCATCCCTGTGCTGGAGAAAGCGCCACATGCTTCGGTCGTTTTTACGACCTCAAGTGTGGGACGCAAAGGGCGTGCTTTTTGGGGGACATACGCCGTGTCTAAATTTGCGACTGAAGGTGCAATGCAAACATTAGCTGATGAGTACCAAAATAAGTCACTACGCTTCAACTGCATTAACCCAGGCGGTACCCGCACCAATATGCGTGCACAAGCGTTCCCCGCAGAGGACCCTGCCACATTAAAGACGCCTGCCGAGATTATGCCTACTTATCTTTATTTAATGGGCGACGAAAGCATAGACGTGAATGGTGAATCGCTAGATTGCCAACCAAAATAGTGTTAAAGCT
>Ga0114899_1001719_pt1 | contig 12455 bp, 8 predicted proteins | sample MalvireepMed_215_FD_83497 | JGI IMG/M metagenome (GOLD analysis project Ga0114899, IMG submission 83497) | Marine viral communities from the Global Malaspina Expedition - Malaspina viral metaG DeepMed_215 | ecosystem: Environmental > Aquatic > Marine > Oceanic | place: Mediterranean Sea... | reverse complement strand
TCCCCTACAATTTTCATATTGAGAAAACTCTTTACCAAAACGATTTGCGTATGGCCTCCACTTACTGTCAAACATAAAAAAGGAAACTTAGGCTTCGGATCATCTATGAAATGCGCCAGAATGTGTGCCTGCATATGATTCACCTCAATAAGGGGCACATTAAGGGCTAAAGCCAGACCTTTTGCGAAAGAAGTACCCACCAAAAGAGCTCCCATGAGCCCCGGCCCTCTTGTAAAGGCAACCGCACTAATTTCACTGGCAGAAATGGCAGCATTTTTGAGTGCTTCATCTACCACAGGCACGATATTTTGCTGATGAGCGCGGCTTGCCAATTCAGGCACCACACCTCCATAATTTTCATGCACCGATTGCGTTGCGACTATATTATTGAGTACTTTGCCATTGACTGCCACAGCCGCAGAAGTCTCGTCACAAGATGATTCGATGGCCAGGATTTTGATATCGGAAGAAGGCATTGAAGGAGAAAATTAAAAGATCGCAAGTTATTAAAAAACGGATTGTCAAATCAATCCTTTGGATCATCGCCACTCCATTCATTTTGCTGGCCCTCATAGCCTTGCTCATTAACCTCCCTCCCATTCAGAATTACATTGTAGATAAGGCCACTACCTACCTAACTGAAAATACTGGATACAGAACCGAAATTGGTTATGCCAACATCAAATGGTTCAACTCTGTGGCATTGGACAATACCAGAATTTACGATGAAAACAACATTGTAATGATAGGTATCGATGAACTGGTAGTTACCTTTTCCCTGAGCGATTTATTAGGCAAGAAAGACATCAGAACCAAAGAAGCTTGGGTAAAAGGGGCTGACGTAAACCTGAGAGACCATTCTACAGGCGGCTTAAATATTGACGAATGGGCCGATAGAATAGCCAATTTAGGCTCATCAGACCAACCCGTGAGCTCAGAACCAGGAGAATTTGTCATCGACCAGATTACACTACTCGATTCCAGATTCAGTATTTCCAACAGCAGCCAGGACAGCCTGAAAGAAGGCTTCGACTATAACCACTTTCAATTGGTTGACCTGAATGCCGACTTGCTAAACCTCAAATCAATTCGTGACACTTTTCAGCTTGACGTGAAAAAGCTCTCGACCCGTGATTTGCAGTCTGGCCTCACCATCGACAACCTTGAAACCTTCTTCAGGAACTCATCTCATGGACTGGTTTTCTTTGATCTGGATTTGAAAATGGGCAAGTCTCACATTACTGACTTCATAGAACTCAGCCATGAAAGGCCTTCCCAAATGGCCTACTTTGTGGACAGTGTAGACATTAAGGCAGATTTTGACCACTCCGTCATCCACACAGATGAACTTGGTTATTTTGTTCCTGAACTAAAAAACGAGAATCAGTCCATAGAATTAACTGGCCTTTTTCAGGGGCGAATCAATAGCTTTTATTCAGATAATTTTGAAATCAAATATGCCGAAAACACCAACCTGAAAGGCTCTGTTGACATTGAAGGTTTACCGAATATTAATCAAACCATTTTCGATCTAACCCTGGATCAGTCCACCCTCAAAGCAACTGACATCAAGCAATACATTGGTCCCGAGGCCTTTCGAATCTCCAACAAGTTTGGGCTAATCAGAATGTCTGCAGACTTTGAGGGATTCTTAAATGACTTTGTGGCCCAGGGAACCTTCAATACCCGAATCGGAAAGCTTGAATCGAATACCCAGATTAGAATTGAGGAAGGTGAGCTCCCCTATTACAGAGGAGACCTTTATCTGGAGAACTTCAACCTGGGAAATTTCACCGAGGTATCGAACTTCCAGAAGATCAACATGGACGGAAGAATTGAAGGTACTGGCTTTACCCTTGAAACGGCCACCTTCCAGCTAGATGCCGTCATTCCAAAAATTGGTATCAACAACTATGAATACACCAACATAGAAACTGACGGTGCCTTTGCTGAAGCCTTCTTCCAAGGTCAAATTGACGTAAACGACCCCAATTTCAAGCTATTCGCCAATGGTTCGGTAGACCTTCGGGACAAAAACAGAATTTTCAGGCTTAAGGGAAGGCTTGACACGGCACTGCTGGCGGAAGTCAAACTCACTGAAACCGAAATGGTTTTGACAACAAGCTTCGATCTGGATATCAGCGGCCTTAAGCTGGACAGCCTTCAGGGCCGCATAGACCTTTCCGAAACGTTCTACCGCTATGAGAACAGGTTTATAGAACTAGACTCTGTTTTCTTTAATGCCTCCAGGTCTGGTTCCGACAGAAAACTCACTATATCTTCGGACCTCCTCTACGCTGACTTCAGTGGGAATTTTGAGTTCTCAGACATTGCAAGAGAGTTCTCCAACATCAATGAACAATACCGGTTACAGTTTTCATCAAGATCTGAAGAAGTAGACGAGTTTATCAGAAGAAATCCACCTGTCCGAAAGGCGTTCAACATGACCTATAATCTCGATTTGTACGATGTCAGCCCGCTCATCAACCTGTTCGACAGCACCATTTATGTTTCAAAGAATACCGAAATCAACGGGCGTTTCAACAATGAACAAGGGGAAACCTTGGTACTGGACTCCAGGGTGGATACGGTCAGATTAGGGAGCATTAGCTTCTATAACAATGATATCAACCTTAACGCCACAGACATTCGGGATCAGGGAAAGGTATTGGCATTGGGTTACATTTCCAGCGAAAAGCAGGTGTACTCCAACTCTTCTGAAACCGACAAAATGGTTTTTGAAGCCGTTTGGGATGGAACTCACATGGACATCAGGCAGAACATTACCCAAAGCAGCAGTGGTAACTATGCGGAGGTGGGAGCCGACATCAACTTCTATTCGGATAGAACCGAATTGCGATTCGAAGACTCCAACATTAACATCCTCGATTCTGATTGGAAGATAACTGACGAAAATGTGCTGGTATTTGGCGATGGTAAAATAACCATAGAAAACCTGAACATCTTCAACGAAGACCAGTCCATTAACCTTGACGGTGAAATAGCCATTGCTCAGGATAGTGCCAAAACCCTATCCGTTAAATTTCAGGATGTTGAAGTAGCCAACCTGAACCCACTCGCTCAAGAGTCTTATACGGGTAGAGTTAGCGGAGATATTAAAGCACAAAACCTCTACTACAACCCGGTAATTTTTGGGGACTTGACCATTTTGGAGCTTAAAATTAACAACTTTCTGGTCGGTGATCTGGCCGGCAACATCAGTTGGAATGATTTCAGAGAACGCTTTGACATAGGTTTTGAAGTGAACCGGCTCGGGAGAAGAACCATTAACATGAATGGAGAATTCTATCCATCCAGAACAGAAGATCAGTTGAACATAGACCTGACTTTAAATGAGGCCAACATCAATATTGCCGAACCTTATGTAGACGACTACTTTACTGAATTAGGAGGTTTTCTGAATGGTCGATATAAAATCAGTGGAAATACAAATGCTCCAATTATGGAAGGCCAGGGAGCCATTAAGGAGGGGAAAATCAGGATCAACTACCTCAATACCAAATATCAATTTGATGGTCAGGTAGACATGAGTGAAGACAAAATTTCTTTGGAAAATCTTCAATTTACAGACGCCAGAACCAATCAGGCACTTTTCAGCGGACAAATCAGCCATGCCAATTTCAAAAACTTCCGATTAGACTTATTGGGGCAGTTGAACAACTTTCAGGTGCTGAACACCAATGAAACCAATGGAGATTTGTATTATGGATCGGCCTACTCTACCGGGCAGGTTTCGCTTACGGGAGAAGCTTCCAACCTGAATATCTCGGCCAAGGTAAAAACTGAACCTGAAACCAAACTCTACATTCCTGTAACTGAAAACAACGAAGACAATGACGTTCCCGAGTATATCACCTTTATAGACAGAACTGTTCAGGACACCACCTCAACTGCTGACTCCGTTGCTGTTGATGAAGTGAACAAAGTAAAGATTGAGGGGCTAAAACTCGACCTCGATATTGAAGTAACTCCAGATGCCTATGTAGAAATCATTATAGACCCAAAAACAGGTGATATCATCAGAGGCCGTGGCGATGGACAGCTAAGACTATTAATTGATTCTCAGGGTGATTTTCAAATGACCGGGGGGCTGGATATTACTGATGGAGCCTACAACTTCTCCCTCTACAATATCATCACAAAAGAATTTAACATTGAAAGGCCAAGTACCATCACCTGGTATGGAGATCCTTTTGCCGCCATTATGGACATTAAAGGCTCATATACCCAAAACACTTCACTGGATCCGCTGCTTCAGCAGGCAGGCTTCGGAACCGTTTCAGAAAGTGGATCTCAAAATACCGGCAGAAGAGTTCCCACCAAAGTTTTATTGTTCCTCTCCGGCCCAATGCTTTCGCCAGACATCAGCTTTGACATTGACTTCAGTGGAGCCAATATTAATGACTACCAAACAACTACAGCCATTAGTGCCTTCCAGGCAAGAATTCAGAGCGATGAGCAAGAGTTAAATCGTCAGGTGCTGAGCTTGATTGTATTGAACCGATTCCAGGATCAGGGTGGTTTGACTATTGGAGGAAACACCACCACTCAAAACGTAAGCCAGCTACTTTCCAACCAGTTAAGTCAATTGGTGGCACAGTTGGATGAAAACCTGGAAGTGAATTTCGACCTGGCAGACCTTGATGAAAACAGCTTCAATACCTTCCGCTTAAGACTAAGCTATACCTTTTTAGATGGAAGATTGCGCGTAACGCGTGAAGGAGGCATCTCCAATCTGGTAGATGTGAACAGTATTGCAGGAGATTGGACAGCAGAATATCTGCTCACCCCGGATGGCAAGTACAAAGTCAAAGTATATTCAAGAAGTAATTACGACCTGGGGCAACAGGCACTCAGCCAGACAGCCACCAATCAAACCCGCGGAGCCAGCATTTCTCAAACCACCAGCTTCAACAACCTAAGAGAGTTCTTCCAGGGTGTTGACAGACGAAGGAAAGAAAGAAAGGCCGAAAATTCTTCCGGCAATTCCGGTGGTGGCTCAAACTAAAGTCCTTCGATTGAGTTTGGTTTAGAGAATTCTATTAAAATGCCCAAAATCACCATTTTCTGGTTTAGAAGAGACCTGCGCTATCTTGATAATACAGGCCTTTATTATTCACTCAAAGAGGGAAATAATGTACTCCCCATCTTCATTTTCGATAAGAATATTCTTGACAAGCTGGAAGATAAAAAAGACGCCCGGGTTGAATTTATTCAACACAGGTTAGCACTCATGAATGAAGACCTGAAGAGTAAAGGCAGTACCATAAGAACCTTCTACTCTACCCCAATGGAAGCTTATGAGCAACTGGTAAAGGAATACGACATAGAAGCAGTTTACACCAACAGAGACTATGAGCCTTATGCCAAAGAACGGGATAAAAGCATCGAAGCATTCCTGAAAGAAAAAGGAATCGGTTTCTACACCTTCAAAGATCATGTGATTTACGAAAAGGAAGAGATAGTCTCCGGCTCAGGCAGCTTCTATAAAGTTTACACCCCCTACGGCAAAAGCTGGAAGGAAAAATACAAGGCCAACAAACCAGAAATTAAGCCAAGTGCCCTGCACTTCGAAAACTGGCTGAAAACCGACCACCAGGCCATTCATACACTCGATGAAATGGGGTTCGATCCGACAGAAATCAAGATTCCCTCAGATGAAGCGGATAAAGAGATCATTCAGCATTACGATAAAAGAAGAGACTTCCCAGCCTTGGATGCCACCTCCAAACTTGGCATCCATTTGAGGTTCGGTACCATCAGCATCAGACAATTAGCCGAAAAGGCCGTTTCACTCAACGAAACCTATTTGAATGAATTGATCTGGCGGGACTTCTATTCCATGATCCTGGCCAACAATCCGCAAGTAGCAGACAAGGCTTTCAAACCAGAATATGACCAGATTGAATGGCGACAGGATGAAGAGGGCTTTGAAAAGTGGTGTGCGGGAAAAACAGGCTATCCTATTGTAGATGCCGGTATGCGCCAATTAAACCAAACCGGTTACATGCACAATCGCGTTCGGATGATTGTGGCCAGCTTCCTAACCAAACACCTCCTGATTGACTGGCGCTGGGGAGAAGCCTATTTCGCCAAAAAACTGCTCGATTTCGATTTAGCATCCAATAACGGAGGCTGGCAATGGGCCGCAGGAACAGGTACCGATGCACAACCCTATTTCCGGGTGTTCAATCCACAGTCGCAAACAGAGAAATTCGACCCTGAATTAAAATACATCAAAAAGTGGGTTCCTGAGTATGGTTCAAAAGACTACCCACAGCCCATTGTTGATCACAAATTCGCCAGGCAAAGAGCAATTGATACTTATAAAGAGGCTTTGGCTCGCTAGATTAAGTATCTTTCGGCATGCGTCAATTAGTGCTCCTGGTATGTTTTATCAGCTCATTTCACCCTGGCATAGCACAGGATAGCACTGCGCATCAAATTCCATTAAAAAAAGTAAAGCTTTATGGCGGAATTGGCTATGCTACAGGCCTCTTTGTGCTCAGCCAGGCCTGGTATGCCGAAAATGGGCTTGAGCACTTTAAGTTCTTCAACGACAATACCGAATGGCTCCAGGTGGATAAGTTTGGCCACACCTACAGCACTTACCATTTCTCCAGAATCAACTATGAACTGCTGAGCAGGACTGAATTATCAGACGAAAAGGCACTGCTTTGGAGTTCGGTTCTCAGCACAGCACTTTTTCTTCCCATAGAGATTCTCGATGGTTTTTCTCCAGATTATGGATTCTCCTATGGCGATATGCTGGCCAATGCAGCCGGTTCCGGTATGTTCTATTTTCAACAAAAAGCATGGGGTGAACAGCGCATAAAGCTTAAGTACAGTTTTCACCGGACAGAATATCCCAACTACCGACCCAACACCTTAGGCAAGAATTTGCCTGAGGAATTATTGAAAGATTACAACGGTCAAAGCTATTGGTTCTCCTTCGATGTTCGGGCCTTTGCCAGAGAATCGAACTGGCCCAGGTGGCTCAATCTGGCAGTTGGCTACGGAGCTGATGGAATGGTTTATTCCCGTAACTCCGAAAACGAGGAGGCAGGCTACTCCAGTGCCAGAAAGTTATACCTGGGCATTGATTTCGATCTGAGCAGCATCAAAACCAGTAGCAGGTTTTTAAAGACCGTACTCTTTCTTGCCGACATGATTCGTTTGCCTGCCCCTACTCTGGAACTCACCAGAGGTGAAGTTAGAGGCCACCTGCTATACCATTAACACTAAGTCCATTGCCTTTGCGTTAGTAGACTATCCAATCAAACACAATGAAAAAAACCTCAATCCTGATTCTCCTTTTTATTGTTTTTAGTACATGCTCCAATCATGTCGACCCAAAAGACCCAGATATAGTCATACCTGAAGGAGTTAAGGAGTCACTGGCATTCGAATACCTAATACATGATGTTGAGGGCATTGTATTCAACATGCTCCATTACCTGCATGAAAGAGATCGTGGTGAGGCAAGGACGCATGTAACATTCAATATCTTCTCAGGTCGTGGAGCATGTGCTTCTCAAAATCTGGATACCGACTTAAATCAACTCATCCTCGATTTTTCCAGTGGCTGTTCTGATAATTCAGACCGGGTAAGGAAAGGAGTCATTGATATTTCTTATACAGATCCTGAAAATGGAATTGGCAATGTAATGGAAATTGTTCTGACCGACTTCGCCTTGAACAACCTCGTATTCAATGGCGAAATAAGAATTGAAAATGTATCGAACATCAATTCAGATGATCAGAAAGACTATATGATTTCATTCTCAAATCTGGCGCTCACTATTAATCTGGAGTCAAGCATCTTTACAGGAGTAAGAACTGTTCATTATGAAAAAGCAGATGGCAGTGTATTTGAAACCACAGAAGTCGAATATTTTGCCGAGAATAATATTGACTTCTTGTTGAGCAATGGAAGCTCATTCAATCTTACCACACCGACAGCTACAAAGCAGGGTTTTGGGTGTTGGTTAGATGGTTTTTATCTACCCTCTTTTGGAATACAGAGACTTAGCAATTCAGGAGAATTGACTACCATAGATTACAACACCGGAGGTTGTGACCTTAGTGTTAGTCTTCAGACCAATAATGAGAATCCCGGAATATTTGTCCTCAGCGAAATACTTTAAATCAATTCAAACTATCTTTGCAGCGATATAGACCGTCTTATCGTCCCGATTTATCGGGAAGGAAAGTCCGGGCACCACAGGGAAGCATAGCGGCTAACAGCCGTCACCCCGACTTGTCGGGGGAGGACAAGTGCAACAGAAAGAATGTACAGGTAATGCTGTAGTGAAATCAGGTAAACTCTATGCGGTGAAATGCCACGTATACTTGCGTTTGAGGGTCCCCGCCCGATGTGAGAGGGTAGGCAGATTGATCCCGACAGTAATGTCGGGACTAGATAAATGATAAGATCATCCCATTAGGGAGTAGACAGAACCCGGCTTACAGGTCTATATCTTTTTATACTCCGAAGTGGAAACTCCACCAAATACTTACAAAAAAGAGTTTGTAATGTCTCAAAATGCGGGTAAAATGGATTCAATTTGTTACCCATAAAGGAGACTGTGAGTATTGCAACAATAATCAGCAGCAATGAAATTTAGCTTCAACTATGCATTCATAGCCTTTATATTCTGCTTCTGTTCATGTGATGAGTCTAAAATTAAGGCGACTGACGCAGAAGAGTCTACCTCATTGAAAGGACAGCCATTGGCTATTGAATCAAACGGCTATCCTTTTATTACCATGTTAGGCGATAATTTACTGATCAGAAATGTTGTTGACAAAGAAGGTATTTTTCAACTATACAATACAGAAGACTTTTCCCTTATAGCAAAATTCGGACAATTGGGCGATGGGCCTCTTGAACACAGAGACCCCATTTGGATGGCTAAAAGTTCTGAACAAATGTTATCCATGAATACCTTCAAGGTTTATGATAATGGCAGGAACGAAATCACTGAAATTCGCACTAACCCCAGTAACTATCAAGAAACTGAATTCATAAAGCACCCTCTACCCAACGCTACAGTAGATTTAGTAAGAGAAATAATAATTTTCAACGACACCTCCTTTATCTATCGGCCTGACGAAGTGGGAAGATTTGTGATCTCCGATAGAAGAAACAATAAATCGAAATTAATTCCTTTTCAAGTAGATAAAGTATTACCTATTCAGGAGTCAAACAAGTGGCAAGTATATCACTCTCAAAGTGCCGTTAATGTTAATAAAAAACTGATTGTATCATCGCCAAGGCTTTTGGGACAATTAGATTTCTTCGATTTTGATGGGAATTTGATGAAGTCAATAATATTCGATAGTCACAATCATAACTCCAAGACTATCTCAATGCCAAATATTCAAAACTCAGACCTCAAAATGTACTGTTCAGACATTGAGTTGGTTGAAAATTCAATATACCTCCTAATTCAAGGGAGAACACTCGCGGAATCCAATTCACAGACCTTTGTTGATGAGTGTAAGATTCTCAAATTTGACTGGGAAGGGAATTTCTTGTCAGAATATAAGCTAGATCATTTTGCCACATCATTTGCTGTAGATTTAAGAAAATCAAGAATCTATACTTACAACTTTCTGGTAGAAGAAAATGCCTTTTATTCTTACTCAATAGAATAGTCTGATCAATCATTAGCCCTCAATTGTTGCCCTAAGTAACAAATGTTCATATACCCTTTTCGGACTAGCCCCTGACTTCTTTGAGACCTAGAGATAATAACTTTGTTGACACTTCTAACACTAAGTCTGTAAAGATCTTCATTAACTTCAAGACTTAATATATAATAAGATCATCCCCCCCTGGGAGTAGACAGAACCCGGCTTACAGATCTATATCTTTTTTTTTTTTAGTTTTTTATTGACTTTTATAATATACACAATTTATTATTGTACATACTTAAAACATACCATTATGAAAAAAATACTTCTTACGTTATTTGTATTTCTCTTTGTATTAACCGGATTGGAAGTTTATTCACAAGTCACTTGTGGCCCGGGACAACATAGTACAACCGTTAATTGCAAAGATGTGCCTCCCGGTTATACAGAAGAAAGAACAGCAGCTAACGGCCTTCAAGCTAGAATTTGTGGAGCCCCTAGTTGTGGCTGGTACTGGTATTCATCTTCATCTGGTGGTACTAACGGTACTTGTACTTTATGTGTCGACAACCAAGATTAAAGGACTTTATTTGAATACGATCATATATTTTTCTTTTGTTGCTTCTAAGCTGACTACTCTGATTTTAGAACAAGTACTCCGACAAAGAATAGAAATTAGCAGAAAACCTTGACAATAATTAGCTTTAGGTTTTCTGCTTTTATATATCAAAAGCCTTTGTTTTCTTTCGCTCTTTGGTTATTCAAAATAATTTCAACAGTCGTGTTAGTCAACAAAGTAGAACAGCAGATGATTTAACTTTTTATAAACAGTAAATACAGTTGTATACATAAAAAATCAATCTTTTCAAATTCTAATTCTTATGAAGAATATTAGAACTATTGTAATCACATTTCTTTTCATTCTATCATACTATCAACTTGACTCACAAGTTTTATGTGAGGAAGGAACTGCTACTGTCGCATGTATCGACATACCGGCTGGTTACACAGAAGAAAAAACTGCCACAAACCTGACTCATGCTAGAATTTGTGGTGAGCCCGATTGTGGATGGTATTGGTATAATCCAAACGAACCGGCTCATGAGGGAATGTGTACTATATGTTTAGAAACTCAACAATGAGAAAGAAAATAGCCTTTTTTATACTAATATTTATCATTTTCAATAGTTGCCAACAAGGGGATAAAGGATTAACTGTGATGAGCCCAGAACGGACAATAAAGCTTAAAGGTTCGCCATTGGAAATTCAATCATTTGGCTATCCTTATGTGACAATGCTGGAAAATCTGTTAGTTGTAATGAATACCAGAGACGATTCTGTCTTCAAACTATATAATCCTGAAAATTTAGATCTTATTTATCAATTCGGATCAATGGGTAATGGTCCTTACGAAACTAGGTCTCCAATAATTGCACTAAAAAACAACCTAGACACATTAACCATTTATGAATCTATCCATCAAACGCTTTATAAATATTTTCTTTCAGAACAGAAAGAAATTCTAGTTGATGACACGCCTTTGCCAAGATATCCAATCGATCGAGCAAACAATGTACTGTACTATACCGACAGTCTATACATATATGTCGCCAATAGTAATGGTAGAATTATTATTTCTAATGAAAGAACTGGAGTGAACACTATAGTACCCTATGGTCCGCCCACTTTGAATGAATTGAGTGCAGAGCAACTCGCTCTTTTTTTTAATAGCGAATCAACTTTTAATTCACAAAAACAAATTATTGCATCTGCCCCCGTTGCTTTAGGTCAAATCGACTTTTTTGACTTGAAAGGCAAATTGATTAAATCCGTGGTCTATGACGACAGAAATCACTCAAAAGATGTATTAAGACAAAGTGAACTGGAAGATTTTTTCACTGAGATATACAGATTTGCACTTGACATTTACAGTACAGAGGATCATATCTATTTACTAGTTGAGGATCTCTTATTTTCAGAAATTGGAATTACTTATGAAGAAAAATCAAGAATTCTAAAGTTTGATTGGGAAGGTAATTTTTTGGTTGAATACCAATTGGATAAGCATGCCACTTCAATCGCAATAGATATTCTGAGAAACAAGGCATATATCAATAACCAATATGCAGATGATGAATTTTGGGCATATGATTTAGACCAATAAATTTATTTATTCATACAGCATCCTCTTCAAGCTTAATCTCTAATCCATCAAATAAATTGCTTCTATCAGCCCAATAACATTATTTGCATTCTTTCCTCTTGGAGTAGGTTTTAGAGAGTAATTAACAAGAAAGCGCATGGCAAAGATTCTAATCATTGATGACGAACAGAGTATTCGAAGCACCCTCAGAGAAATTCTGGAATACGAAAAATACACCATCGATGAAGCCAAGGATGGTCAGGAAGGGCTGGACAAACTGATTTCCGACAAATATGACATTGCCCTGTGTGATGTGAAAATGCCAAAAATGGATGGAATTGAGCTTTTAGAGCGTGTTCAAATGGCAGGTATTGAAACTCAGTTCATTATGATCTCTGCCCACGGCACAATTGAAACTGCTGTAGACGCCACCAAAATGGGTGCCTTCGACTTTGTACCCAAACCACCGGATTTGAACAGACTTTTGCTGACTGTCAAAAATGCGCTGGACAAGTCTTCTTTGGTCACCGAAACCAAAACGCTGAAGAAAAAACTCTCCAAGAAATATGAAATGATTGGAGATGCGGCTCCCCTGACAGAGGTAAAAGAAATGATGGACAAAGTTGGCCCAACTGATGCCCGCGTTTTAATC
>Ga0114899_1001715_pt1 | contig 12473 bp, 21 predicted proteins | sample MalvireepMed_215_FD_83497 | JGI IMG/M metagenome (GOLD analysis project Ga0114899, IMG submission 83497) | Marine viral communities from the Global Malaspina Expedition - Malaspina viral metaG DeepMed_215 | ecosystem: Environmental > Aquatic > Marine > Oceanic | place: Mediterranean Sea... | reverse complement strand
TGTCTTAAATTTATACATTCTTATTTCTTTCTTGACTTTGATTATAGCATAGTATATAATGCAATGCAAGAAATAAAATTATGACAGTTTACGTTTTACAAGAGATGGGAAGAAACATTAGATCAGCTGAAAAGTTTGGCGATTTAAAAGTTGTTCTTTCAGACAATAAACAAATAGTTTTATCCTCCGGTCCCCTTACTTTCAAGCTTAAGCATGAATTAAAAGATTTTAATGATGATGACTACTTGCTTTTAATGGGAGACCCTGCTATAATAGCGCTTGCTGGCGCAGTTGCCAGTGATGCAAATGGAGGACGGTTCAAAGTCCTGAAGTGGGACCGCGATGAAAAGAAATATTATGATATAGAAATAGATTTGAGAGGATGAAATGAAGATAGAAGTTATAAGTAAAGATGCTGTTTATATTACTATAAATGGAACTGTTTATTATATTGATGATTCAACTGGTGAAAGATTGATGAAAAAATGGAAAGAGGAGAAATAGAATGAATAACTTATTAAAACAAATGCAACAAGACGCTGGCGCGACAGCCCCTAATAGTATGGGGAAAATTGGCGCAGTGGCGAATGACATTGCTGATACGGATAAAGAGATCAGTGACATTGAAAAAGAATTAAAAAAGAAAAAGGATTACAAGAAACATTTATCAGAAAATGTTTTGCCCAACCTCTTTGCTGAGGTGGGACTATCAGAGTTAAAGCTTGCTGATGGCAGATTGATTAAAGTAGGGAACTACTATGGCGCTTCCATAAAGGAGGATAAAAAAGAATCTGCTTTCAAATGGTTCAGGGACAATGGATTTGGGGACTTAGTAAAGAACCAGATCTCTTGCAGCTTTGGGAGGAATGAAGATGAGAAAGCTAGGGGACTGATTGAAACCTTGAATGAGCAAGGCTATCAATCCTCGCAACGTGAATGGGTCGAGCCTTCCACCCTTCGCGCATTTATACGTGAGCAACATGAAGCAGGCAAACAACTGCCTATGGATTTGTTAGGAGCTTACGTCGGACAAAAAACAACGATTAAAAACTAAAGGAGAGAGGCCTTATGGCAAAAAAGAAGCAAGCAGTCGCGAAGACTGCAAAACTAGATCTAGCAGTTCTTGCTAGTGACTCTAAGGATGCAAGCGGATTCGGCAATCTTGACATATCAAGAGATATCGCAATTCCTTACATCAATATTCTTCAATCCGGTAGCCCTCAGATAAATCCGTCAAAAGCGGAATATGTGAATGGCGCCAAAGTTGGGCAGTTTTACAATACTGTCACACAGGAGGTTACTGATACTATTGACGTGGTTCCTGTTTTATACCAACTAAGATACGTGGAGTGGAAACCACGTGAACAAGGTGGTGGTTTCGTAGAAGCTCATAACGCTGACAGTGGGATCTTGTCCCAGACAAAGCGTGATGGCATGACTAATAAGGATGTATTGCCTAGTGGTAATTACATTGCTACTACAGCCTACCACTATGTAATGGTCCTTGGAAAAGATGGGACTTATGCACAAGCTGTTATCAGCATGACATCTACTCAATTAAAAAAGAGCAGACGTTGGAATAGCTTAATGCTATCGCAAAAAGTTAAAGGTCCATCTGGGTTGTTTACACCACCAACATATGCGATGATTTATAAGCTCACTACTGTTAGTGAGTCTAATGACCGTGGTAGTTGGTTTGGGTATCAAATTGAAAAAGTTGGTACGGTTGAGGATTCTAATCTTTACAATGAATCTAAGGCATTTTCCACGGCTGCATCAAGGGGCGACGTTGAAGCTAAACCTGTTGCAGAAACGGAAGTTGCCAAAGAGGCTCCCACCACTAATTTGAAAGACGACGATATACCCTTCTAGGGCATAGTCGTTTACTGGAGATTTAGTGAAGGAATTCAAATCTATATTTGAAGGATTAGACGCGGCTTATGGTCAGCACCAATCCAGCGGAAAACGTGCTGACGGTAAGCAGGATGGAAAGTCCTTTATTGTCAAGAAACTTGTCACTGATGAGTTATGGAAAAATCATCTTGATGGAAAGGGACCTTCCTTAGGAATCATTCCTATTATGACAGATAATACAGCCAGATGGGGCTGTATTGATATTGATATTTATCCTTTAGACTACCAAAAATTAATCAATAATATAAGAAAATTAAAATTACCACTAGTACTGTGTAGGTCAAAAAGTGGAGGAGTTCATTTATTTTTATTTTTTAAACAAAAAATAGCGGCAAGATTAATAAGGAGTAAACTTCGTGAAGTCTCAGCTTTTATAGGCCATTCCACGGCTGAAGTATTCCCGAAGCAAACCACCATTCTAATATCAAAAGGAGACTGGGGAAATTTTCTTAATCTTCCTTACTATGATTCAAAGAAGACTAGCCGTTACGCATATAAAGATGATGGCACTGCGGCCACTTATCAAGAATTTTTAGATTTATATGAGAAATATGTAGTTGACGATATTACTAAAGTTACAGTCCAGGTTTCGGAGGGAGTCATAAAAGACGGGCCTCCCTGTCTTCAGCAGTTATGCACCCAAGGATTTCCGGAAGGAACACGCAATAATGGATTATTTAATATAGGAGTTTATTTAAGAAAGTTTGACAATGATAATTGGAAAATTTTACTGGAGCAACACAACAGAGACTACATGAAACCGCCTCTGGCGGCCGAAGAAGTTGTTATTGTTCAGAAACAATTAGAGAAAAAGAATTATAATTATAAATGTAAGGAGCCACCTATTAATGCCTATTGTAATGCCACTCTTTGTCGCACTCGTAAGCACGGCATTAAAGGAGACAATGGTCCTATAGATATAACATCTTTATCAAAATTAGATGCGCACCCCCCAGTTTGGTTTCTTCAAGTTGGAGAGGATGCAAGATTAGAGTTACAAACAGAGGAGTTGCAGGTGCAGCATAAATTTCAGCGTGCCTGCATGAATGCGTTAAATATAATGCCTCCTCTTGTAAAGCCCTCAGTATGGCAGGAGAAAATCACTCAGTTAATGGAAGAGAAAAATTTAACTGTGATTCCTGTCTCTGATGATGGGTCTGTCGCTGGTCAGTTTGAAGCTTACCTCCAGGAGTTTTGCACTGATCGCGTACAGGCCTTGAATAAAGATGAGATTCTCCAGCATCGTCCATGGACAGAAGATAAAAAAACATGGTTTAGATTAAATGATCTTCAGGACTATCTTACTAGAAAAAAATTTACTTACTATAATCCTGGTCAAGTAATTTCGAGGCTTCGAGATCTTCAAGAGCGCCCCCTTACAGAAGAGCAGAAAAAAAATCTTAAGGATGAAGATCGCTCTGCTAGGTGGAATCTTAAAGGAAAGTTTGCTCGCGTGTGGTGGGTACCAGCATTTCCAAAACAAGATTCAGATTTTAAAATAAAGGAGATAGATGAAGCACCATTCTAATATAGAAAAAATGAAAAAAGGACAGAATAGCGAGTTCACTGCATGTTCATGGTTAGTTAATAATAATTATCTAGTTTATCTTAAAACCCAGGACAATGATCCCATAGATATAGTTGCTGTTGAAAGGAATACAGGAGATGTTTTAAAAATAGATGTTAAATCCGTTTCTTTCAGAAAGACGTGGAGGCCGGGCACAAGAATTTGTAGGATTACAAGCAAATATCAAAAACAATTAGGCGTTATTATTTTATACGTTTATCCAGATGGAAAGTGTGATTTTCATGGCAAAAATTAATATTGTATTAGGTCCTCCTGGTACTGGCAAAACGCATACTTTGTTGGGCATAGTGGATCAAAAGCTGGCTGAGGGTGCTCATCCCTACAATATAGCGTTTCTTGCTTTTACTAAAAAAGCGGCCCATGAGGCGAGAAGCCGGGCACTTATTAAATTCAACCTGGAAGAAAAAGATCTAATGTACTTTCAAACACTTCATGGATTTGCATATCATAGACTTGGCCTAACTACATCAGATGTTATATCTAAAAGTAACTACGAAGAATTTGGAGAGGAGTTTGGAATGGATATGGGAAATATTTACGTCAATAATGATATAGGACTAACAACTCTAGACAATAAATTATTGAATGAATCCAATCAAGCTCGTTTACGTTGCAGGGATCTCAGAGATCATTACCAAAAAACTTCTTCCCTAAATGTGGAAACATCGTGGTTTTCATTTAAAAGGGCAAGAGAATCATTTGATGAATTTAAAAATAAACGACAGCTTTTAGATTTTACTGATTTCCTGGATAATTTTACACAAACAGGGGAAGTTCCGCCCTTGGACTTTGTTTTTATTGATGAAGCACAGGACTTATGCAAGTTGCAATGGAGAATGCTTAGAAAGATATGTAAATCTGCAAAACAAGTTTATATCAGCGGGGACGATGATCAGGCTATCTACCGTTGGTTGGGAGCAGACGTCGAATATTTCATTGGATTAGAGGGAGAAGTACAGACACTTAATCAATCCCTTAGATGTGCCCAGGCAATTCAGTATTTATCACAGACTATTATACAGAGAGTTCAACATCGAAGACCTAAGAAATGGATTGGAACTAAACAAAAAGGATTGGTTGAGTATCATGCTTACTCTGGAAGTGTTAATGTGCATGAAGGAGAGTGGCTTATTTTAGCCACTACAAATTATATGTTGGACGATATCCAACATGATATTAGGGCCTCAGGACTTCTCTATACTAGAAAAGGTAAACCATCTTTATCCGACACATTAAAAAATGCCATAGCTTCTTGGAAACGATTAGGGCAAGGAGAGAATATAACTTTGGATGAAGTTAAAAATATTTATTCTTATATCTCTAGCGGAACTGGAATAAAGCGTGGATATAAGGCGTTAAAAACAGCTCACGACGAAACTTATGATGATGAGGCCTTGGTGAGACACCAAGGTTTATTGGTATCAGGCTTACCGTGGGACGTAGCGCTAGATAAAGTGGGAGACAGGGATGTGGTATATGCACGGGCCATAGAGGAAAGAAACTATTCTCTGACCGACAAACCAAAAATTCATTTAAGCACTATACACGGAGCCAAGGGAGGAGAAGCAGATAATGTAATGCTTTTCACTGACATCTCGCGTGCAACCCATGAAGAAATGGAAATCAATCCGGATGACACACATCGTCTCTTTTATGTTGGTGTAACACGCGCAAGAAATGAATTACACATTATAAAACCACGACAGAGTAGGGGTTACGATATATGAAACATACCAAAGATTTATTGACAAAAGGCATCGCCCTTGTTGGTGGAGATAGAGAAAAAGACTATGGGGATAAAGTCAAAAATCATAATAACATAGCCAAGCTATGGTCGGCATATTTAGATGTACCCATAGTAGCACATGATGTAGCCATTATGATGTCTTTATTGAAGGTTGCAAGAACAAAACTTGGGGAAGTCAGTGAAGACACGTATATTGATATGGCTGCGTACGGCGCCATAGCCGGAGAAATAAAATTTTCGGAACCAAAAAAAGAATCAGAGGGGGAGAGAAGGGGTCGAGAGACTCGGGAATACATTAAAACATTAAACAAGGAGAAGAAATAATGGATTTATTTTCAAAAAAAGTTGACTCGGAATGGGTGGCGCCCACGACATTTCCTGATCTAAGTGGCCACGATAGGGTGGCTATTGATTTAGAGACATGCGACACTCAGTTGATGGAAAAGGGACCAGGTTGGCCCGCTGGAAATGGACAAGTAATAGGGATTGCGGTTTCAGCTAATGGGTTTACAGGATACTATCCTATTAATCATGAGAGTGGGAATATGGATGAAAAGAAAGTGGTGAAATATATTAAGTCTATATGTGAAGACGGTTCAATTGAAAAAGTGTTTCATAATTCTCAATATGATATTGGATGGCTAGGAACCCTAGGAATAAAGGTTAAAGGTAAAATTCATGATACATTGGTGGCAATGGCTTTGATAGACGAGAATAGATTTTCCTATGGACTTGATAGTTGCGCCAAGGACAAGCTTGGTGAAAGAAAAGATGAAACAAAATTAAGGGAAGCGGCCACAGCTTTTGGCATTGACCCCAAGAGTGAAATGTACAAATTACCATCACAATTTGTAGGCGAGTATGCCGAGGCAGATGCTCGATTAACATTAAAGTTGATAGAAAAATTATTGGCAGAAATTAAAGTGGATAACCTGAACACAATATATGATATAGAATGCCGACTAATCAATGTGATTCTTAATATGACCAAGCGTGGGGTGAGGGTTGATATTCCCAAATCGATGACCCTTATAGAACGTTTTAAGAACAAGGAAAAGAAGCTGGTAAAGAGAATAAATGACTTAACTGGCCTCAGAGTGGAGATCTGGTCAGCCGCGTCCATAGCGGCGGCTTTTGATGCAGCTAATTTGCCGTATGAAAGGACCATTAAAACAGATTCACCTTCTTTTACAAAAATGTTTCTGACTGATCATCCCCATGAATTGCCTCGATTAATTACGCAGGCAAGGGAATTGAACAAGCTGCAAGGAACTTTTTTAAATAGTGTTTTAAAGTATAATAAGGATGGGAGGATCCATGCTCATATTAACCAAATACGCTCTGACAGCGGGGGTACTGTTACTGGTCGCTTCAGTTACAATCACCCAAATTTACAGCAGATCCCAAGCAGAGGACAATTTGCCAGTAGCATTAGGAAACTTTTCATTCCGGAGAGGGGAGAATATTGGCTTAAGGCCGACTACTCGCAACAGGAGCCTAGGCTCCTCACCCATTTTGCCAGACTGGTTAAAATGGGGGGATCAAAAGAGGTTCAAGAGGCCTACCAAAAAGAAGACTTAGATTTCCACCAACAGACTGCTGATATGGCTGGCATAGAAAGAAGACTGGCCAAAACAATAGGACTTGGAGTTATTTACGGAATGGGATATCATAAGCTAGCTAGGGAGCTAGATATGGAGCCACAATCTGCAAAAACTATGATGAATTCCTTTCATAATAAAGTACCATTTATGAAAGGTATGTTGCACGCAGTTATGAATAGGGCCAATGATAAAGGCATTATACGCACACTTCTTGGACGAAAATGCAGGTTTGAATTATGGGAACCTTCTTCATTTGGGGTTCATAAGCCACTTCCATTGAACCAGGCGCAAACTGAATATGGAATGGCGATTAAGAGGGCGTTTACCTACAAAGCATTAAACCGTTTAATTCAAGGATCGGCTGCAGATCAGACTAAGAAAGCAATGGTGGAAGTGTATGAACAATTGGGAGTAATTCCTCTTATTCAAGTACATGATGAATTGGATTGTTCAGTTAAAAATGAAAAAGAGGGAAATCAAATAAAAGAGATTATGGAAACTTGCGTGGAATTAAAGGTTCCATCTAAAGTTGACATAAATATTAGTGAAAGCTGGGGTGGCTGATGAATTGGGTCTGTTCTGTATTGCTATTCTGCGCTAGTTTTAATCCTCAAATGGACTATACAAACAATGGGGAGTTCATTGATGATGTAAGGTCATGCGCCGTTCATTTTAATGTTATGGAAGAAGACCACAACAGGATTCCTGTGGATATAATCATATCCCAGGCTGTTCACGAATCCAATTGGGGTAGGTCGAGATTTGCGGTTGAAGCCAATAATTTAATGGGGATTCGCACTTTTGACCCGTCAGATAACCAATTAAAGCCCATTAATAAACCTAATGTGAGCTGGGGGCTTAGGATCTTTGAGACTAAATGTGAATCCATATCCTACTATATCGAATTGCTCAACAATAGCCACCATTATAAGGAGTTCAGAAGAGAGAGATTCCATCAGTATATCAACGACATAGTTGATGAGGAAAAACTGGTTGAGACACTTGCAATCTATGCTGAAGACGTATATTATACGCAAAAAATAATCCAAACAATGAGGTCAATAAAAAACTATGAATAATAGCAGAAAACCCGGGTACCGAGACCAAGGCAAGAAGAGGGCTGACGGTGTCAAGCATAATTTTGCTATTAACAAGGAGCAGATGGAGTATGAAAGAAGAAAACTTTTACAGGAGATGTCAACGAAAGTTGATAAAAAGCGCCTTAACAATATGGCGGCAGTTGCCGCTACCAAGGAGCCTGAGTACCTTGATGAGGAAGGAAACAAGCGAGAGCCCACAATGCGGATACTATCGCTCGGGGCAGGGGTTCAGTCATCCTGTCTCGCACTCATGGCACAGGAAGGGCTGACAAAGCACAAGCCAGACTATATGATCTTCGCTGACACTGGATGGGAGCCATCCTTTGTCTACGAGCATGTGGAATACCTGAAGAAAGCAATAACAATTTGCCCCCTCATTACGGTTGAGCGAAGCAATATCCGCGAGGATCTTATTCGAGCAGCCAATCCCGTCAAGGGATCAAATGAGGAGTGGAAGTCTTTCGCCGGACGCGTGCCAAATCCACCACTATTTGCAGCACGCCCCGGTGGAAAGGTTGGAATGCTTTATCGGCAGTGCACCCATGACTACAAGGTCATACCCATACAGAAAAAGATTAGGGAGATCCTAGGAGTCAAGCCTCGTCACAGAGTTAAGAAAGGAACAATGGTGGAACAGTGGATTGGCATCTCAACGGATGAGGCAATGCGCATGAAGAATGCCAGGATGTACTGGCTGACATCGCGCTGGCCACTTATAGAGATGAAAATGTCAAGGGCAGACTGCCTGAGGTGGTACAAGGAAAGGAAAGTGCATCCAATGCCAGGAAAGTCATCCTGCATAGGATGTCCATACCATCACAATGACCAATGGAAAAACATGCAGAAGAACTATCCGAAGGATTTTGAGGATGCATGCGAGGTTGATGATCTGATTAGAAAGGGACTTAAGAACACCACAGCGGAGCTGTTCCTTCACAAGAAGGCAGTTCCCCTAAGAAGCATAGACTTCCAGGAGAAGCCTAAGCAGGCCACTCTTTTCGGAGAGACATTCGATGAGGAGTTTGCGGACGAATGCGAAGGTCTTTGTGGGGTTTAAGAAAGGAAAGGACTATGATCCGAACAGCGTGCGACCGGGGCCTGAAGGAGGCACGGCTCCTGAGTTCAAGTGCTTCAACTGCGATGGATGGTTTGACGGCAATGAATGGAGATATTCGTTCTCTAAGACGTGGTATCCTTTTCTTAAATATCAAATTAACTTTTTATGCGGCCCAAATTGCTCTTGGGAGATTTCTGAAAACCATAAAGAAAAATATGTGGGGCCATGAGCAGAGCGGATTTAAAAAGAAAGAAGCATAAGGGAAGACGCAAGGTCGGATCCAACAAAAGAAAAAATCGCAGGCGTGCCCGTCTGGGGTTAAGAGTAAGGAGAAAATAATGCATCCAGAAAAAGAAGAAATTGAAAGAAGAAAAAAAGAGCTGCAGAAGCAGCTTGATGATCTTACAACAAAGATAGTCCAGGGGAGACAGGCAATAGCAAATATGGAAGCCACCTTGAGCGGCCTTCAGGGGGCAATTCAGCAATGCAATTGGACTCTGGGGCTGTTTAAAGAGGAAAAAAATAAATAGTGGAAGTCTGGGATCCAAAGGACGAAATGACCGTATTCAGCCAAATAAAAAACGTCACAGGAGGCCTGTATCGGGCTTTAAAGGGACTGCCCGGGCAATACTACCCGGGTAATCTGGTGTTCAGGGTCAAGGATTGGCTGCTGAACATCTGCGAGGTGTATGGAAGCAAGGTCAGCAATTGGGCATGGCAAAAAAGATGGAACAAGAGAAACAGAAAGAGATACAAGCATGGCTAAAAGAGGAAGACGAAGAAAATGGACTAATCACGAATTGAATCATGTAAAATATTTAACGAAATGCAACAGCGCCAGTGAAATTGGAAAGATCTTTGGTATGACAAAGAACGCGATCATCGGTGCGCTGTACCGGGATAAGATAAGGAACGGATACGTCCCTCCTGAAGATTCAAAATACACCGGTCCTAAAAATTTATGACTGCAAAAATAATTCACACGGAGACATTCTCGTGCGCCGATGACCATCCCATTGTGTATTACACCTTTGATGAGAACAACGAGGCCATTTGTGAATACTGCTCGGCTAAATTTGTCTACAAGCCGAAGAAGAAACTGCTTCCGCTGACAGACCACTACATTCCAGGCATAACGGAAAGGCCTACGCCTTCGGAGAAAATGCAGGATGAGCTGGAGCCCATTGACGATGATCATGTAAATAGAGTCCTGAAAGGGAGTGGATGATTACTGAAAAGCTGCAGTCCTACGTGAATACGCTTGATTCAATGGACGACATGATGGACCGCTATACCTGGCTTATGGAGTTTGGGAAGAAGTCGGCGATCGTTCCGGAAAGGTTCAAGCTGAAGGAGTTCGAGGTCCCAGGCTGCCAGTCACAGACGTGGTTGGTTCCCCATTTTACGTATGAAGATACAATTTATTTCACGGCTGATTCAGCTGCGTTGATATCAAAGGGAATGGTGTGTCTTCTGGCTGATGTCTTCAGCAATTCTACAAGAAGCGATATAGCATCCTTCGAAGAAAAATCACTAGACGGCTTGAATCTTGATAATCTTTTGACGCCTGGTCGTAGGAACGGGGTTTATTCGATGCTGAAAGTGATTCAATCGTACGGGCAACGCAAAGACTAAACATTATTCTTCTATAATCTTAAGGATGTGTTTCTTGCCATCCTCCTTCCATATCTCAGTTTTCGCCTTCACTGGCCTGCATTCCAGCCTTGGACCGTCAGGACCAGAGCTTCTTTCACTCAGCCGCTTTGCCTTAAGGCAATCGCCAATTGAATCATACGGCACGTGCTCCTGGAGATTTATTCCAATATACATTAATAAGGCTATTACCGTTTCAATCATGAGTACCGTTTTCCCTAATTTTATCCTTTAATTTCTCTATATTTTCTCGAGCTTCCTTCATATCTTCCTGTAGCCTTGTTATATTAACTTTATTATGCATCATGGCATCCACTTGCGCTTGCATCTTGGTTATTTGACCGTCCATATATTCGATGAGCATGAATTGTTCACTATCCGCGGGCAGGGACCCCATTTCTCCACGCGGCCATTTTACGGAGAATTCAACGGCTTTTTCCAAATCAGCTTCCATAAGCGTGCTTCTAGTTTCTATGTTTGAAAGCCTCTCCTGGATCCCAAAAAACGCGTACACTCCGACCGCTGTGGCCGATAATATCGCCAAAAGGTTCCGCATGGGCATGCTGATCGCTGTTTTATCCGACACATCGAACCTGTCGTTGGCCATTACACCACCAGTACAAATATTATTACTGCTATGATTCCAATGATTATAGCTGATTTATCAAACCAATCAGTCATTTAGTCTCCGTAGGAATAATTTGATCTAGAATTACCCGATTCTATGAGATTGAACAATTTTTTATGCTCCTTCTGTATCTCACGGTTGGTTTTAACAATTTCCTTGTCTTTTTGATTCATTCGCTTCATGTCTTTGCTTAATTCGTCGACATCGGATATAAGATTCTCCAGGTCAAGCTTCATTCTTACCTGGTTCTCAATCACGTCTTTTCTATTCTCTTCCTGAAAATTTTTGTACATCTGGTCTACCCGAGAATCAAGTTTCGAGACGTACCATATGACGCCAATCCCCTGTACGAGCACAAATGCCACGACGGCGAATGATATTTTAAGTCCGTTCATTTATTTTTTTCCCCATACGAATTCCTGCTTGATCGTCCAGGATTGCTTAGCGGAATCCGCTGTTGTTGTTGAATCATTCTTTGCATCCTTTACTGTATCGTTTGTTGTATTTGTTTCACCATATGTGACAGTGGTCTTGGATGGCCTGACATCAAGCTTGTCCATTAGCATTGGAGTGCATCCTATCATAGTTACAACCACTAGTAAAATGATAATTCTCATACGTCAAATTCCGCCGGATTCACTGGTGATCTGCGGGGTGCGTCAAATTGAGTGGGAAACGCGTGCATTTCTATGCAGTACGTCTCTATGTAAACCGTCGCCCCACGGTTAATTTCCATGTCCGCTATTCCATTCTCTGTTATAACCCTCTTTTCCTCGCACTCTTCCTGGGTGGTGAAGCCGCCAAATCCTTTGTAATGAATGGCGTTGACGTTGGGATATGACATTAATGCCATTAAAAACCACACTTTTATCAAGATTTACTTTCCTCTGAGGTATCTTTTCTCAGGGGAATACTTTAACCATTTTCTGAATTTATGCCAGATATTTCTGATTCTTGTCGCCACCAGTTTTAGTCCTTAATAATAGGGACCTTGCCGCGCGAATGCGCGAACAAGGTCCACCGAGATGAAATGAAGTTGAGGATTTAGGTATACATTTCCTGTTGTATTTTTGCAACATAAAAATGATTTTTTGCTTGACACGTGTTTTTGGCTGTTTTCTGCCATAATTATTTACTTGATTTATCCCATCATATACTGTATAATATGGGCTAACAAAGAAG
>Ga0114899_1001712_pt1 | contig 12485 bp, 3 predicted proteins | sample MalvireepMed_215_FD_83497 | JGI IMG/M metagenome (GOLD analysis project Ga0114899, IMG submission 83497) | Marine viral communities from the Global Malaspina Expedition - Malaspina viral metaG DeepMed_215 | ecosystem: Environmental > Aquatic > Marine > Oceanic | place: Mediterranean Sea... | reverse complement strand
GATAATGTTCTGCTAACTGTAGAAAGGTCTGCTGAAAAGAGGCCGCCAATGTCTCACATAAAGACAGACGTTGAGGGAGACTACCTAGATGTTCCAAATCTAACTGGTGATGTACCACCCGTTGATCTTATACTAAACCCAACTGGTATTACAGATCCCGCCCTATGGTGGAATCAAGATAATCTATACTTTCACTTTATTGATGTAGATGGTACTAATAGGTATTGTGTTATAATCAACAGAGCCGTTGAGACAAGCAACAACATGGTTAGGGTGTACAGAATTGAACCTACGGAGTGGGTACGAGAAGAGTTCGATCATCTTAGCTTTGATAGAGGAATGAAAGAGTACTTGTTATATGATAATAAACTATCTGATACAACGGATGGACTAGAAGATATTATAGGCAGCATCACCTACGGTGGCGGTGCTATATTCTTTAATAAAAGAATTAATCTGGCTTTTCTTCCAGATAACTCTGGTAAGTGGGCAGAGCTAGATAATACATGTGCTTCTGTTACTGACTGGCTATCACCAGATCCTCAGTATATTCATGCCGGTGATAAGTTTAGTTATAAAACAGCAGATATGTTCTTTGTAGATGCTAATGGTAATCCTGCTAACGGCAACTGTTTTGATAACCCAAACAATGCCTTGCCCGATGCTAAAGAAGAGGACATGGAAGTAGTTCCCTTTGGGCCATCGAAGGATAGCGACAATCTCTATAGTCAGTGGATAAATATTAATGCAGCAGGTACAGGTGGAGGATACAAGAACGTTACTGACGATATAGAGTATAGGGTAAATACAGCAACTCTGGAATCTGTGTCTGTTGGGCACTCGGTCGAGAATTTTGCAGACATAACTATACCTCCGCCTAATAATGATACAAATTCACATGCTGGCTGGAAAGCTCAAGCAGCAATGGAGCACCTATACCATAGAGATGAAAATGGCATAGCAAATGATTCCTCTACGGGTGCCACACAAGCAACGGGAACAGTAACCTTTGCCAGTGTACCCAGTGGATGGGTTTATGATGATGAAACTACCAATAATACACAGGGTGTCCTTGTTCTAAAGAATGCTGAAGGAAATATATATAATTTTTTGCTTGATCTTGGTATCACAACTGTTGATGGTAGCCAAGATTCTTCAGGCAGGTACTTGGTAGGACTACAAGGAGCAAGCACTGTTCTAGCACTTGCTACCAGACTGAATACGGTTGCTGATCTTACCAAGGCTACTACTAAAATAACTTCAGCTCTTACTGGTGGTATAGGATCTACGGGTACTGTAGCTTTTACTGGTCTCCCTGCATATAGGGCTACCGCTACCATTACTGTTGTAAACTATACCCAGATTAACTATGGAGATAAGATTACACTAAGATCTGCTAGTGCCCCAACAACGGATATTGATTTCTTTTTTAATGCAACATCGGCTGCTTGTCCGATAGATCCCGGTAGCTCAAACAACACAGCCGCTACCAACATAGCAGCCTGTATTAATTCACATCGAGAATTCATAGCTACAGCTACTGATGCTGTTGTAACTGTTACTCAGGTAGTTGGTGGCAGTGATGGACACACAGATATAGATCTAACTATAGCCAATGGTGTTGGCTTTGTTACCTCCACTAGCTTTGTTAGCGAAAAGATAACCATTACCGGTCTTCATCCTGCGGGGGGAGGGTCACAAATTACATCTTACACAGCCAGTTCACAAGAGAATACCGCCAAGAAAGACTTTCTTGCATCGCCGGGCGCTGCCGCTACGGGTACAGTAACTATTAGCAACTATGTTAATCTTAATGTGGGTGATAAAGTAACTCTTAGAACTACCAGTGCTCCATCAACCGATGTTGATTTTACTGTTATTGGATCCTCGCCTGTATTGGGTGCATCTTGGGATCCCGGGGGCAGCAGTGCTACTGCGGCTACAAATCTTGCGGCCTGTATTAATGCTCACCTATACTTTTCCGCAACTGTAGCTGATAAGGTTGTTACCATAACCCAATCAACCCCAACTGGAAATCCCGGCGTGGGGTATACAGGCAATACTCCCATTACAATATTTAGTACAGGTACTCCCGGTATGACCGCCACAGATTTTATCGGTGGATCAGATGTTGCAACGGCAGCTACCACGGCTGCCTCTCTAAAGAACTGTATTGAAAGTTCAAGCGGTCACGGTACACTGATTGGTGTAGTTGATAACTTAAGTGGTACACTGACATTAACTCAATCTGTAAATGGCATTGCAGGTAATGTTGCTATAACAGAAGATCTATCTAATGCAACCGTTACTGGATTTACTGGTGGTACTGAACACACAGGAGTTGCCCTAACGCAGCAAGTATATGGAGCTTCTGGTAACAATACTATAACATTTATAGAATCGATAGGAGTTGGTACAGATATAACTAGTGTAAACAGTGCACTGTTGCCCATTACGGGGTTCAGCGGTGCTGTAGATGCGGCTGATGGGGGATACCTAAGCAGCCCATTCCCCTCAATTAATGAAGAGGGATCTATTTGGTTCTACCCAGCAGCTCATGATAAAGGTAAGGGCGAGATTTGGTATACCAGAAACCCACACTTTACTTTTGGTTCTGGTTTTTACAGAACAGTAAGTGGACCTACCTTTGGTCAGCCTTATTTCCAACAGGTTAGAGCGGAAGATAAAGATTCAGTAATAGATCACAGAACGTTTCCTGTTATCATCTATAAACACTCTGATGGTAAGTGGAGATGTAAGTATAGTCCCATTAAACCTAAAGTTGCCGGGACTAGCATTAATAACCCCGGACCTGAGGCAATAAACAATAATGAAAAAGTTAAAGCTATGGAATTTTGGAAGGGTAGGCTATGGATTGCTACAGAATCAACTATCTTTTGCTCTAGAACACATGATTTCTTCAATTACTTTATTGATGATATAACAAATATTGTTGATAGTGATCCTATAGATTTGTCGGTTAATACTGGGCAGTTTAATTTGGTTCAGAGTCTAACGGCCTTCCAAAACTTCTTGTTTATTACAACCAAGAGTGGAACTCAATTCGAGATCAGAGGACCATCGATACCCGGCGGAGCAACAGGAGATCTGTCTCCAACTTCAGTAGAAGTTAGGAATACAAGCTTCTATTCTACGGCATCTAGTGCCAACCCTGTAAAGATGGGTAACAACATCTTCTTCTTTGACAGGGAGAGATTGTATCTATATAGTGGCTCAGATGCTTTTGGAAATGAATACTCAACTGCATTTGATATAAGCCAACACGCTGAAGGATATCTACCTGAAGAACTTAAAACTGCGGCCACCATACCAGCAATGGATACTATCATAATGGTAGATGATGAGAATAAAAATCATTTGTATTTCTATACAACGAAAACAAATGGAAAAGAAATAGTTCAGACAGCTTTTTATCGGTGGATCATAGATTCTAATGATGAAATCCTAGCTGTACAAGGATATGAAGCTGGGTTTTATGTGATTGTTCGCAGATCAAACGGACCATCTAATGCTTTGTATGCCTATTATACTCAACTAGAACCCACTACTCTAGCAACTCCATTGATAGATCGATTATATAGGGTTACTTCAGATCAGATTGAATACGATCCCGAAACAAACTATACAACAATCATCCTGCCATACTATGATGGGGCAGTAAATGAGATTGTTCTTGATGATTCTTGGGATCACGATGCAAGCAAACAGAAAGCGTATACTAGGCTAAAGCCTAATGCTGTATCTAGTATTCAATACGATACCCACTACCTCACTAAGCTTACAGTTGCTGGTAATGTAGATACACAGTATACCGGCAGTGGTCTTACTGAACGTCGTGTGTGGGTAGGCAGATCTTATGATATGAACATAAAACTAAGTACTATCTATTACAGAGACAGGGATGATAATGCTATAGAAGGTGTTCTTAATCTTAAGAGATTGACGACCAAGCACCACAATACTGGACAATATACTATAGAAATTGAAAGGTATAATAGAACTGGATCTTCAGTTAGGAGTGAATCATTCTCTTTTAATGACACTACAGATTTGCTAGGTGGCCTTAGAATAGAATCAGAAGGAGAACTATTTAGTAAGGTGTTGGGAATGGCTGATTCTACATCAGTATTTATTAAGAGCGACTTCCCTACTCCTTGCAATATTGTAAGCCTAGAAATTATCGGTAACTTTAGACCCGGTAATACTACTATACAGAAGTAAGGAGATCAATCATGGCAGACTGGGTAAGATCTCCTTCTCAAAGATGGTTCACAAACAACAGGTGGGTGAGGCGTGCGTTTGAAAGCGCAAGAAGATCTGATACCAAATGGAACTCATACTATGGTCAATACGGATTTATATTTAAATCAAAGGGATTGAATCCTAAAGACCCAATAGAGACAGCCTATGCCTATGGTGGAACATGCGGTATCTGTGACTATGCAGCTCGATGCGGTAGCTCTGCGTGGAGCTGGGTTTGTCAAGCATCAAAAATACACTCAGATGGCGAAGGAACCTGTTGTAGTGCATTAGAAAACTGTTGTCCAGAAGAAGATGCTACTTGTGGAGGTGGTGATTGTTGGGAGAATGGAGCACCTCCATGCACTTCAGGAGCAACCGATTGCTCGGGCGTAGGGCCAGCTATTCCATGTGATGCTGCATGTCCCGGAACTGCATTTGATTGCTGCATGGATCTGATTTGTAATTCCCCAACCTGTTCAGGTGACTCAGTATATAGTGGAGGCAATGCATGCATCACTGCTAGTGGAGAGTGGGTAGATTGTGATGATGAAGCTGCAATTTGTGATCCCTGTGGACAAAGCGGTAACGTACCTTCGTGCGAAGAAACAGTAGTTTGTCCTTGCCCAGAACACGAGGGTGGTGGGTGTCTAGTACAAGAAGAAGGGGATTCGTGTCCAGCTACATGTTGTGTACCGGGTGAACCCGGATGTGTTCCTTGTTGTGAAGAAGGCATACCGGATGAAGAGTGTGATACTTGGGTACCAGAAGATATGTGTTGTCAATCATGCCTTAGTTGCGACTCTCCCGGCTCGTGTTGCCCATTTGGATATCCGATGCCTCCTGAATATTGTCTTTCCTGCGAATACTGTAATGTAGATCCATCGGCTCCGCAATGTATATCTGGAGAATGCTGTTGCTGTCCAGAGGGATCTTGCTATCCCGGTGGCCCCGGAGCTTGGGTAGATTGTGGCCCATCTGGGTGTGATGTTCCCATATGTACAGATTTTTCTAGTAATTGTTATCAATGTGGTGATGATTTGGTTCCTATTTGGTTTGACTGTGCTGAATTTGATCCGTGTCCTAATCCTTATAATCCTGACTGTCAACAAGGAGATGAACTAGTGTGTTATGAATATAATAGTAATGACCCAATATACTACAATGCGTCTAATTTAGGCCCATCTGTTATTGTGGAGTACGATACACCAGTTACAGGGACAGCTTATTCTTATGGTAACGTAGCAACTCTCTGTGAGATTGCAGACTCTCTTCAGCTCTGTGTCTACTTGGTAACATCTGGTGATGCTGCAACACTATTGACATATGAAACTGACTTTACAATTAACGAATCCACTGCTACGGTAACGCTAAATTCCTCGGTTTCTGTCTCTGGGTATGCTACACTAAGGTTTGCTAGATGCACTGACGATAAGAAAATGTTTATGCGGTTTACAGAAGGTGCTAAGCTTAGTGCTGACGATCTCAACGCCTCATTGCACCAGCTATTGTTCCTTATACAGGAGAAAGAGTTTGCTGCCGATACATACTATCAAATAGAAAACGCTATTGCACTGCCGGGAACTGTACAGTTCGAAATTAATGGTACACCTTCGGTTGCTGCAACTGGTGCAGTAACAATCATAGGCTCAGCAGAATTAAATATTAACGATAAGGTTACACTTCGATCTACCAGTGCGCCCACTGTAGATATTGATTTTATTGTAGCTACAGCAGGGGCACCATACACTTGGGATCCGGGGTCCACTAATGCAACAGCAGCCACCGCTCTGGCTGCAGCTGTTAGTTCACATGCTGATTTCTCAGCTACTACGGGTGGGTTTGAAGATTCTGTAGTTACTATTACACAAGCTACTAATGGCTCTGCTGGTAATACTGCTATTACGATAGTAGATACTGGTGATCCCGGCATGACTGCGACAGCAGCCTTTACTGGTGGTGTTAATATAACGCTATCTGAATTTGATACATATACCTTTGATCTAGAAGCATACCAGACAGGCACTAATGTAACTAAACGGTATCAGTTTGATGACGCGGGTGTTATTGCTACTGGATCTCTAATAGATACGGATAGAGTATGTATCCAAATAAATGGAATGACAACCGAGGCTCAGCTTACCGAACAAATTGAAGATGCAATTAATAATGTTACGAACGGACACGGAGCATTGCTTGCTACGGTCAGAACTACAAAAGATTTTACTTATGACTTGATAAGAGTTACTCAATCTGTTGTTGGTACAGCTGGTAACACCGCTATTGTTCATGATGCGAGCCTTGAATCTGCAATGTATGTAGATAACTGGGCATTTGTTGACGGCGTAAATTATGACCAGACTACTCCAATGTTTACTTTCTCACCCCCCGTTTCTCTTCCTATTAACTTTGACCTATCTTCTGTACAACAGTATAGTGTCCTTTCTTGGGATGGTGATGGGTCTTTTATAGGACGTACTCCCACTCAGGTAGGGGGACAGATACAGGTAGATAACCTGTCTAATGTTACATTGGGCACGGTAGCAACAGGAGACTTCTTGTATTATAGTGGAGAAGCTTGGGTAAATAATAGCTTTGCTACTAAGGTAAGTGAAATTGTAAATGTAGTTGACCTAACAAACTGGATATATTATGACAGCGGCACTTCAACTCTAGATAACTATATCTATACTGGTACTGATGGCGGAGGTGCTCTTTGTGATACCACTCTCCTTGCTGCGTGGAATGCATCTGATCCATGCGTTACTAATATTAACAAGTTCCTGATACCAAATGCATTCACATCGTTTGGCTTAGGATACTTTGCTGCTGAGCGGCAGATTTCAGATCAAACAGCAGATAGTACGAGTGCAATTATGGTTGCTATTGAAGATAAGATTGCTAATGCTATGGCTGCTGGAGGAACACTAATAGGTTCCTTTAGATGGGAGATAAGCAGAAGTGAAGGCAGAGATGGCATGAGCGTAAGTACTTATCCTAGGGCATACTTTGATATTAGGGACTTTGATTATCTTGCTATGACTAAGAATACTTCTAGTGCTAGCGATAGTAATCTAGCTTACTATAGAGATTGGGGTGCCACTACTCCATGTGTTAATTGTGATAACAAACTGTTTAGAAGTTCTAATGTAGTTGATGGAGCTTATCAGGGGGACGTGGCAACGTTTACATACTCACAATCTAAATCTAAACCGTTTGGGTTTGGAGCTCATTCAATTAATGCTGGTACTGGGCTAGGAGAAGGTAAGCCTGCAGAAGACAGGTACTTGGAAATGATAAGAAGAAGTATTTCTAAAGAAGATTGGAGTACAGCCTTTGGATATGTGCAACAACACCCACTACAAGATTATCCTACAGCTGCTAATGATTATCCAAATGCAATTAGCGATATGATTGTTCCTTATTATCAATACAATACAGCACTAACCTCAGGTGGTATGGCACAAGCAGAGAACGCTGGACATGCTACAGAAACAGCAAGTGGATGGCTTTGGAATTCTACTAAAGATATGCCAGTAGTAGTAACCTATTATTTAGGTACTCTATGGGATGCATCTTCAGCTTCTTCAGGAACTGAATTGGCTGGGTCCGGTGTACCGGGTTATCTTCAGTGGGATGGTAATATTGATATGATGACGAATGTTAATGCTGCCCTAGATTACCATACCGATAGCAATGTTGCTTCCCTATCCCAATATAACTTCTCTGCTCCAGAATATATTGCTCAATCAGGAAACTACTGGTTCTATTGGAAGTGGTGGCTACTAGGCTTTGACTCTACGGGTTCTGGATCAACATCTGATCCGGCTGTTTTTGATACACTCAGTAGCTATAGTCCGTTTAAGAGAGATACTGTGGTTCTTGAATCAGATGCCCACTACTCTATTATACCTGCATGTGTTAGCACTGATTCTTCAGCGGCTGAAGATCGACGAGCAGCACTAAGGGCTGGTTATTCATTTTCTGTAGAAACTAACAGAGCTTTCTCTAATCTATCAAAGGTTTTGCCAGATCTATATGATGAGTATGTCTTTGAGGTTAGGGGGCCATCTACTGGATGGGTAACAACTATCGCATGTGATGATGCACAATGTTATGATGTTGTAGCTACAATAGAAAAGTACATTGATGGTTGTGTTGATGGAGAAACTAACTGTACCCAAATAGGTACTGGTGGTACTAATAGTGCTGGAGGTGGATTCCATGTTTATCCTACAGATTTTGATGATCATGTAGTCAAGGCATGGGACTCCTATCCCTATGATAAACTTGGTATTGATATCAGAAACAAGACCGGCAATGGATTCGATCTCGTGCTTAGAGTGCCGAGGCTTAAGAGAATTGGTATAATTGATCTGTACTCCGACACTGACGATGGAGCTGGGAATATAGACTATAGGCAGGCTTCGCTTGAATTCATATCAGAATATGCCGCTGCTCATTGGGATGAAGCTGATGATGATGCTCAGCCCGCAGCAGGACAGGTTGGTGGATCTGTTAATAAGCCAGCACTTGGTGATATTGAAGTTACACCTGCTAGTGATACTGGTATTTCAGCCTTTAGCTTTGAAACTGCTGTACAATTTATTCGTCTTGGTATCCCCACGAGTGTTAGGGTATCATTCTATATCGTATCTACACCACAGAACAGTGTATTTTAAAGGGAGATAACCAATGGCAATGGAAAAGATATTTGCAGCTGGGTCTGGATATACTCCCAATGCCCTGAATATTACATCTAATATTACGCTGATCACTTCTTTAGGTTTAGGACAACTACAGATATACTATAAGCTGAGTACGGCTACAGACTATACGTTGATAGATAAGTCTTCTTATAAGACAACCTTTAACTCTAGTAGTGGTACCATTAGCTTGGCAGGTGCTACTGTAACAAGCGGTGGGTCTGCAACGCCAGTAACTATTAGTGAAGCAAACCATGATGTCAAGATTAAAAGAGAAACATCCGCAACTCTTTATATTAGTTTCCAAGATGGAGCCAAGCTTAGTGCTGATGATCTAAATACAGTTAATCTTCAGGCAATACATAGAGTAGAAGAGGAATCAGCCAGATTAGACCAAGCAGATGCGGACATATACACATACATTGCTGCACAACTGTCTCTATACTATGATAAAACCGAGATAGACGCACTATTCTTGCAGCAAACTGTACCCAACTGGGTAACATCTACGGCCTATGTTGTGGGTGATACAGTTCTTCATGATGATCTCAATACAGCCGAAACAACCATAGCTATTTGGTATTGTGGTGTTGATCATACATCTGCAGCAGCTTCCGCGCCATCATCAACAGGAACAGGGGCTACGTTCTGGACTCTAGTTGCACCAGATTCATCTTTAGAAAATCTATCTTATATTAGAAAGACTCCCGGTATAAGTGGAACGCCACAAGACTGGAATACCATTACCCCACAGCGATCTACAGCCATCGGCTTAAAGATAGCAGCAGAGACAGGACACAGTGTTGCACCATTCCAACTATATGATGGTACTAATTCGAGAGTAGACGTAGAGTGGACTGCAGGAGCTACCGATGTCTTTGCCATACATCGTACCTTCGCTGCTAATAGTACAACCAAGCTGAGCCACAATAACCAGACGACACACTTTGGATTCCAAAGTTTTACTGCCACACTGTCTGATGCACCTCAGATTGTAATGACTGGCGATAGTCCTAATGCTATGATGAGATGTTTTAAAGGATCTTCTACGTCTACTGAAGCACTTACTATAGATAGCGATGGTAATATAACTTCTGTAGCTAATCTTACTGTTACCGGAGACATATCTCTTACTGGTGATTTTACTTTTGTTGCCGGTGCTCATACCGTACATTTTAAGAATAATCTTATTGATCTTTATGGGGATGATGATTTCTTCGGCACCTCCCTAATCAGCACTGGGTTGAGATCAAACAAGGACTTTAGACTTGGATTTAATTCAGGTGGATCAGGTGATGCATGGACACAAACCATGTTTCTTGATGTTAGTGAAGGTGATATCACTGTTACGGGTGATATAACAGCGGGATCATCTGGTGTGGTTCAGGCTCATACACTAAAGACAACTAACATAACATCTGCAGATTTCCTTAAGACAGACGGTAGTGGGAATATTACAGCAGGTACAGGCAGTCCTACAACAGCAAGAATACAGGTTGCTGTTACTGGATCTGATACCGCACTTGCTTCTGGTAATGTGGTATATTATGATGTTGATAATAGTAAGTGGACGAAATCTCAAGCAGATTCCCAGACCACCCTAGCTGTTGGTATGGTTGATAATGTAACTGGTTCGTCCGGTAACCAAGCTTTTAATGTAGTCTTCTGTGGTGCAGTGGCTTCAATTACAGATGATGCTAGTGCAGCATTAGTAATAGGACAATGGTATTGGTTGTCTGCTTCAGTAGCAGGGGGTATTACTAAAACACAACCCTCAGGCAGCAGTGGCACACTAATAGATCCTGTTGGTGTTTGTACAGCAGCAACAACACTTATGGTCGTTCCAGCTAGACCACACAAGGTAACATGATAGGAGGATCTTATGCCAAATAATTATGATTTAATTTCAGTAGCAGCATCTGACGGTAGTACGGATTGTAACTGTGCGTATACTGAATACACAGATTTCTTTATGCGAAAAGATGCAGCAACTTCCTTTACCACCTCTATCTCAGCAGCAGGCGCAGCCTCTGTTTGGAGCCCCTATACATTTACTTTGGGTACGACTAGTTCAACAACTGATGCTATACTGACAGTACAAGGTGTGGCTAATACTGATGCTAAGATTGAAGTCAAGGGTGTTGCTACCACCACTATCCTTCCTCTATCAGTAACATCTACCACCCTTACGGCTGGTGCTGCCATGCTTCTAACTAATTCAGCAGCAACCTTACCAGCAATTACTACAAGTGGAAACCTTCTGCCTAGTGGTGATGATACCCTAGACCTAGGAGCAAGTGGAACAGAATGGGCCAACGTCTATACTGACAATCTAACTGTAAGTGGTACCACAAATCTTACTGCCCTTACTCTTACTGGTGCTCTAGTTGTTCAAGGGAACACAACGCTAGGTAATGCAGGGGGCGATACAGTTACGGTAACAGGTACGGCAACCTTTACGCCAGAAGCTGAGTTTAATGGTGGCATTAATTGTGATGGTACTCTTACGATGGAAGGCAATGCTATCAGCAGCACCGGAGCAATCACAACTACTGGAACAGTTACAGGAGCCGGTGTTACAGCTACCGGCACTGTTACAGCAGCCTTGGGAACACTTACCAATGCCACTGTTGCTACTGCTCCATCAGCTGATACTGGTGTGGTAAGGAGAACAGATGTAAATATAGGTACGGGTACCACTCTTACAAACATTATCCCTAAGATTACGGTTACGGGTGGGTATATCACTGCTATATCTACAGCTGCTGCAGCCGATCTAACCCTACATGCCGTTAATCATAAGACTACTCAGGTTGCATCTGATACAGCCCCTACTGGTGGCAACGTAGATGCCCTAACAGCGTCTGATATCAGAGCTGTGGATAGAACTGGTCCGGTTGTGTCTGCTCCACTGCAGATAACAAAGCCTTCTGGTACAAACTATACGTATAACAATGATACATACACAGAAGATTACTTTTCGGTGATTGAATCAACTCAAACACCGGCAGCATCTGGCCCAGTTGGACAAATAATATTCAGAAAGGCAACCTAATGAGCCAGAAGAAGTTTTGGATAAGGGATGGAACGGGTCTCATACAATGTGATTCTATTTTTGTTCGTGCTTCAACGGGAAATGTAGTTGAAGTATCTGAAGCTTGGATAAGAAACGAAAATGGCGTAGCAGAACTTGTTTTTCCTACCTCTGATGATGAAGAACAGTATCCATCTGCCTTGTTTACTGAGTTTTGGTGGCCTTGGTGTTCACAATGTGGTAATACGCCAATAGATTGTAAGCCATTAAGACCATTTCCCCCTCAATTCCAAAATAATCAGGGTATGGATATCGAAAATGCCCAACCCGGCACAGGATTAAGCAGATCTATCTGGCATTTCTCTGGTTTGGGCTTCAATTCCACTTCATGGACAGATTATGGCAGCTATATTTGGAATACTACAGGCGATAATCCGCTATTGGGTAGAGATTGGGGATACTTTGGAACAGTTGTACGCAGAGTG
>Ga0114899_1001710_pt1 | contig 12490 bp, 16 predicted proteins | sample MalvireepMed_215_FD_83497 | JGI IMG/M metagenome (GOLD analysis project Ga0114899, IMG submission 83497) | Marine viral communities from the Global Malaspina Expedition - Malaspina viral metaG DeepMed_215 | ecosystem: Environmental > Aquatic > Marine > Oceanic | place: Mediterranean Sea... | reverse complement strand
GCCTTGGATGACTACCTGGCTCCCACAGGGAGCAATTCTATCCTGGCCGCCATTGATGGGGATGACACCTTGGGCGGAGCGGTTGATTGGACAGTGATGGCACCTGGTGAAAGCATCGAGATAACAGACCGGGAGCAACGGGCCGACGGTTGGTTTTACGTGATGGAATTCCCATTGGAGACGTATAAATCGGGATGACCGCCATTAATTCGAAAGTAGAACTAAAGGGCAGTTTCGAGCCGTTGCTGAAAGGATTCTCCGACAAGACGGAGCGGGGTATTCTTCGGGCGTCGTTGCGGCGGACGGCCCAACAAGTGGTATTGAAAGCGGCCCGGTCTAATTTGAAATCAGTCGGCGGCTCACGTTTTGCAAAAAGCGTAACGGTCAAGGTTGCGGTCACGAATAGGGTGGCAAACGCCAAGATTGGGGCGAAGAAGGGAACGCCACTCGCCAAGACAGGTCACCTGATTGAGGGGGGTACCAAGGCGCACTCAATCGTGCCAAAGAAGTCTCGGGTGATGGTTGGGAGGGACGGCATTTTTTATGGTACGAAAGCAGCACATCCGGGCACTCAGGCTAGACCTTGGCTCAACCCCGCATTTGAAGACAACAAAACCCCGGCGGTGGCGAAATTTGGGACTCTGATTGTTGAGGAAATAAACAAGGCCATCTCCAAGGGGAAGCGGTGACCACACTAATCAAGATGGGGCCGGAGCGGGAACTGGCGGCTACCATCGCCCGTTGGATGTTAGATGACGGGGCCAGCATGGCGGAGGTCCGGGTACGGGTAAACCGGGAATGCCCCAGCCTGGACAGAGGAACCAAACGATGGACTCTATTGGAGCTTGAACGTGAACGAGAATGTGTACCTGGGGCCGTACATAGCCAGGCGGAAATTGTTGATTCCCCAGGGGCCGGGCAAGACGCCTAGCAGCATGAGATTCTTCAAACACGACGTATTCAGCTTCGACGGTGACGAGCCGGTGGACATTCGCGCACTGCTTAGAAGTCAGGCGATTCAGCCCTACACGAAGTCGCTGGAATCGTTGGAGGTGAAGGGTTAAATGGTTCGTACCCATGCTAAATCGGTCGCTCACTTTGTAGATGAATTTGATTTTTCTGGTGTCTCAAACAGTGCCCAATTGGATTTCTCAGAGACACCGGGAGACGTAACTGCGTTCGCCGACACTCACGCTACTTTTGTTGAGGGCAAGGCGACATTCCAATTCAATGTCCAAGGACTATTCTCGACCGCCACACCAAACTATGACGGTGAAACCTTCATTGATCTAACGTCTACCCAGCGGCAGGTTGGCATATATCCCGGCGGTGACACCGAGGGCAACTTTGGGTATGAAGGCCGGAGCAACATTACGGAACGCCCCGAGGTTGCGGAGACTGCTTCCGCCATTGCGTTGAACGTCACTTGGCTGGGTGACCAACCTGTAGTCCGGGGTGCGCTGATATACAAAGACACAGCGGTAGCCGCCACAGAGAATGGGACCAAGTTCCAGGTGGGAGCGGTTGGGGCGACTCAAACCGCCGTTGGGGTTCTGAGGTTGCTATCCGCTCCGGGAGGGGCCGGGAATAACGACTGTGTTGTAACCATCGAGAGCGATGCTGATAGTTCGTCTGGTGGCGAGACAACTCGGCTCACGTTTACGACCCTCAACCAGGCAAGCACCGCGACTCACGAAGTCCAAGAAGCGGCTGGGGCTTTCACAGACACGTGGTGGCGGGCGGTGGTCACGATCTCGGGCGCTGGCACCCGGACGTTTGACTTGGTCATCACTTTGGGCGAGAGGGAGACCTAATGGCCCGCACACATGGAAAGGATGTCAACTTCAGCTACAACGCAGTCAACCTTGAGGGAGAGTTAAACAACGCCGTAATGAACGTCACGATCCCCCCTGGGGACATCACTTCGTTCAATGATGCCTGGCAGAATTTCGTTGCTGGCAAGCCGTCTATTCAAACTGAAATCGCCGGTACGTTGAACATGGCTTCTGGCGGCGGGGACGTAACCCTATTTGAAGGTCTGGGGGCAGGGCATAAATCAACGGTGTTTGACCCGACCGGCGCAGGGCCAAACACCAACGACCCGGAATACCAATGCACAGCGTCGGGCCTGACGGGTGTGCTGGTGGCGAATTACAGCGTATCCCTACCGGTGGGTGGGGCGGCTGCGTATACGGCGACGCTGCAACATTCCGGCGACACTACTAGAGCAACATCCTAGGAGGTTATGACAATGGCGAGATCACACGGTAAGGATGCGGACGTGAGCTTCGATTCTGTCACTTTAGAAGATGAATTATCGAGCGTCACTCTGAATTTCTCGGTGCCCCCAGCGGATATAACGGCTTTCAGCGACGCCTGGCAGAACTTCCTAGCTGGGAAACCCACGCTGGCCATTGAAATGGCTGGGTATTGGGACCCGGCGGCATCGCAAGGTGACGCCACGATATTCGGGGAGCTAGGATTGGAGGGGGAGGAGTACGATGTTGAGCCGGACGGTGCCACGGGATACAACGGTTTCGCCATCGTGACCGCCTACTCGATAACAGCGGGAGTCAATGGCCCCATAACCTACTCGGCCAGCTTCCTGCACAACGGTGGCTCGGCTGCCGCTGACGGCGCCGCTCCCACTCGTGCGTGATGACCGGGGCCTAATCAGACCATAAGGCGGTGACGCCTCTTGGGCGCGCGCGGGGAGGGTTCGTACTGGTGCCCTCCCCATCTAAACCAGTACAGGAGACGACATGGTTAGCGATAACAATTCCAAGAAATGGAAGATACCCCCATCCCGAGTAGAGTCCGACGATTGCGCTGTCTATGTAGGCCGAACGATTGAAGACGGCGAAATCACCGAGGAAGGCATTGCCTATTATGTGCATAAGGATGAGTGGGTCGAGCTTATACCTTGCCGGTCGCTGGCCGAAGTAATGGCCCTATCCGATATTGGCTCGACGGCTCAATCTGGGTCCGGCGCACTCCGGGAATTGTGCCAAGTCCTGTCTGAGCGAATTGTCTCTTGGAATTGGACCGGTATGGATACCACCCCGATGCCGCAGCCTCACAACACCCCTGAAGTCCTGGAGCAGCTTACTGACGACGAGCTTATGTGGCTGTTGCAAGCGGCTCAGGGGAAGGAAACAGCGGCAACCAGAAAAAACGCTTAAAGGCCCTTGCTGAGTACGTTCTCGGCGAGGGCCAGCAGCCCTACGAAAGCACCATAGGGGTTATATGCGAGGCTTTCAACTGCACCCCAGATGTAGCGATGGTTCAGGATATTGCGTTGGTTCGCCGAATACTGGAAGCCCGGATGCTGGAACAAGCGAAGGACCAACACAACGCGGACAACACCAAAATGACCGAAGCTCAGACCAAACTTTGGATGGACGCTATGGAGTCGCTAAATGGCTGAAATAGCAACACTGTCAGTCCTTTTACAAGCCCGAGACCAACTGTCCGGCCCGCTGGGCAAGATGCAAGGGACATTGGATAACGTAGCGGCCAAGGCTCGGAAGATGGGCTTTGCTATGACAGCCATGGGTGGAGCTATCACGGGCGTCACAGCCTTGTCCGTAAAAAGTTTTGTGGCGTTCGAGCAAGCTATCGCTAATACAGGGGCTGTTTCCAACGCCACGGCGGCTGAGATGGATGACTTGACTAAGGTAGCCAAAGAAATGGGGAGGACTACCGTTTTCACTGCTACCGAGTCTGCGAAGGCCCTCAGTTTCCTTGCTATGGCAGGATTCAACGTCAAGGAATCGACCCAAGCATTGCCTGGCGTTCTCAACTTGGCTGCTGCCGCGCAGATCGATTTAGCTCAAGCGGCTGACATCACCTCGAACGTGCTTAGCGGGTACGGCTTTCAGGTCGAGCAACTATCCAGGGTCAACGATGTTTTGGCCAAAGCCTTCACCTCAGCCAATACTGACTTGGTTCAACTTGGCGAAGCTATGAAACTTGCGGGACCTGTTGCGTCAGCGGCGGGTATTAGGTTTGAAGAATCCGCGGCTTCTTTAGCTTTGATGGGTAACGCAGGCTTCCAGGCTAGTTTGGCGGGAACTGCGCTCCGGGGCGCTATTACAAGAATGCTCACCCCGACGGCTGCAATGGAAGACGTCATGCAGAAACTCGGCGTGTCATTTACTGATTCTCGTGGAGAATTACTCCCATTGGTAGATATCGTTGCCAAGTTGGAGAAGTCCGGGATGTCTGCTGGCGACGCCATGCAAATTTTTGGTCAACGTGCGGGCCCGGCGATGCTGGCGTTAATTTCCCAGGGATCTGAGGCCCTGCAAACTATGACAGGTGAATTAAATAATGCCGGAGGGACGGCAGATGATATCTCAAGGCGGCAGTTGGATACATTGGGCGGGCAACTCAAGCTACTGAAAAGTGCCGTCGATGGCCTAGCAATTGAACTGGGGACAGTTCTGGCACCTGTCATTAGAGCGGCAGCGGAGAAGATCAGTGCGATTGCGGGAGCTATTAGTGATTGGGCAAAAGAGCATCCACGGCTGGCGAAGTTTATGGCGATCGCTACTGCCGCCATCGGCGCGCTGATGTTGGTGCTGGGTTCGTTGCTGCTCATACTGCCAGCGATAGGTGCGGCTATGTCTCTAATGCTCGGACCTGTCGGGGTTGTGATAGTGGCGATTGGCGCACTGACAGCGGGGGCGATCGCACTGTGGAAGAACTGGGATTTCGTCTGGGCCAACATGAAGAAAATCACGGAGACGGCGGTCAACTTCGTGATTGGCCTGTTTAATACGATGACGTTTGTTCACCGTAATGCTTTGGCCGGGATGATAGATATTGCCAAGAAATTCATTGACGCCATACCAGGGAGCAACCCTTTGGGTGATTCTATGGAGAAAGCGGCGGCGTCGATTCGGGCTGGTATACCGGACATTGATATTACCGCCGAGAAGATCAAGACTATGGCGTTTGAATACGACGGAGCCGGGGGTGTGGTAGACGAAGCAACCACGGATATGAAACAGAGCTTTGCGGATCTCGCAGGAAGTGCCGAGACGGAGTTTCCCAAAATAGCAGCCGCAGCCGCTGACTTCACCGGCAAAATGGCTAGCTTGCTCAGTAGACAGATGCAGGACGCGATTGATGCAAGGAAAGGAATTCTCGCTGATTTGATAGACTCAAGCCAAGAGGGGCAACTAGCACTTAAAGAAGACGCTGCCGAAAGGACAGCAATAGCAGAAGACATCAATGCTAAGTTTATTTCGTTGACTAAACGGCAGCGAGATGACGCAATGAGTATTGACGATGAGCGCATGGCTGCCCTTATTGCTAACAGCAAGATCGTTCAAGCGGCACTAGACGAACAGGGAAAAGCCGCAGACAGACTCAATCGAACCTTTGACGATCAAACCCATAGTATTGTCTTTAACCTTTCCGACCAAGGGCAAGCATGGCGGAATCTGGGCAGTAGTGCCCAGGGCGTTATTGACGCCATGTCACAAACAATGGGCACGGCTGCCAAAAGCATAATTGATGAGCTGAAAGGGATGGCCATAGAGGGCGAGTCGTGGAAGGACTTGCTTTTGAGGCTAGACACTGAAGGGAAGATAAACCTGCAAAACTTGGCCGAGGAATTCAAGGCTTTAACCAAAGATGTGAACGAAACCGGGCGGGCAATCGCAGAGCTTTCGGCGGCAGAGGTGTTATCAGCACGGAGACGGGAACTATCCGGCCAGCAGTCCGCCGTTGAAGCGCAGATATTGCAAAACCTGGCTGCTGGTGTTGACGTGAACGCACTAGCTTTGGTGGCAAGTCAGATAGGCTCGGCGCAATCTTCCCTGCCCGGCATGGCTCATGGCGGCAGGGTTACCAGCCCTGGACTAGCGATAGTGGGGGAACGAGGCCCCGAAATAATGAGATTCCCTACTGGAGCTACCGTGGCACCGTTGGGACGAGGCGGAATGGGGGGGGCGACGGTTAATGTCACAAACCATTTTCATGGCGACATTATAGGAGTAGACGACCTAGACCGGCGTATTGTGCGCACCGTGCGGGACAAAGCGTTAGCCGGTGGCTTCATCGGGACTCCGTTGGTGAATTAAGTGGCTAATGAACTAAAACATAAATCTCAGGGCACGTCTTTGACTCAGGCTGAGTATGAGAATATCGACGCTCACCTCTTCGATGGGCAGGCGATTGGCGACTCTGTAGAGGCATCCAGCGCCACACAGTTGAGCCGCAAGAAAAACAACATCTCGGCCACGACCGCTCCGGGTGTTACCAACGATACCACTGAGGGGTATAAAATAGGGTCGTTTTGGTACGACGTGACAGCGGATAAGGCTTATGTCTGCCTAGACGTGACGACGGGGGCGGCTGTCTGGATAGAGATAACGCAAGGCGGACTGGCGAATATTGTAGAAGATACCACCCCTCAACTTGGCGCCGCCTTGGATGGGCAGGGGTTTGACCTCAATAATATGGGGGTACTGTTCCTAACTGAGCAAGCTGCGGCTGAGGCCGATGTCGCTGGTAAAGGGCAGCTTTGGATCAAAACAGCAACCCCCAACGAGCTTTGGTTCACCGACGATGCAGGGACGGACTTCCAGATAGGAACCCTGACTGGAACCGAGACCTTTACGAATAAGACCCTTGTGGCACCTGCCATTGGTACACCGGCTTCCGGTGTGATGACCAATGTAACGGGTCTGCCTTTAACCACCGGCGTCACTGGTGTTTTACCAGAGGCTAACTTGCCAAACGCTTCGGCAACCGCCGAGGGTGTTGTGGAACTAGCCACCGTCGTAGAGCTAGAAACCGGGACAGACGCGACACGAACCATCACCCCTGACGTGCTGGCAGGGTCCAACTTTGGTGAACGGGTGGTGCAAGTTCGAGTATTCGATGTTGCTACCTCCATGTCCACTGGGGATCGTAAGGCAACATTCGTGGTTCCAAGTTCTATGAATTTAATGAACTTAGTAGAGGTTCACGCCGAGGTTGATACTGCGGGAACCACGGGAACTTGCGATATTCAACTTCGTAACGTGACTCAGGCTGCGGATATTCTATCAACCAAACTCACCATTGATACCGCTGAAACTGGCTCTGACACCGCCGCAACCGCCGCGGTGATAAGTGCCACGGAAGATGATCTCCAAACCTTTGACGTGATAGCCATTGACGTTGACGTGGTTCACTCCGGGACGGCAGCACTGGGGTTAGTCGTAACTATGATATTCAGGTTGCCGTAATGAGACAAGCAAGCCCGGCATCATTTGGGCTCGGCGTCGAGTTAGTTGAGAATCTAAATCGACGCACACAGCATTCCATGCGGTTTACCAACCCCGACCGTAAGAATACAACGCTGTTCAGTAGCAACCTCCATTATGAAGCCCGACCCGGCGAGTGGGAGCCGCAGAATCTTAACTTCCAACTCAAGGGCAGTGACCATGTTTGCGACTGCCACTGGTTCCACACAACGGTATCTGACGACGGCATTGCCATGCTTCGCCCTGAGACCATGGCGGGCATCCGGTGGCTGTGGCCCAGTCGCCCAACCATCTCGGCCAAATCAGCGAACTACGGCGGCAGCGGCGTTAAATGGGATTACCAGGTGGGGCCGCACCGCCTCAAACTCTCAGGTACCGTTGCCACTCAGCAGGGGCCTCAAACCTATACCTTCCCTTATCAACCGTTGGGGAGTGCTTCCGACTTCACGATAGTTGATGGCCGAGCCGAGGCGGATGGTTTCCATGTTGGCTGCCCTGTGATATTCGGAGCCAATCGCAGAACGTATGTGACCTCTGGCTGGATACTGTTGCCTCGGCAGCGGATGGCGTTTACCTTCGATGATACGTCTCTTCCGCTCGAAGCATATCCCTACGTCATTGACCCCACCACCACGTTCAAGCCTGACGGCACCGATGGGCGTGACGCCGGCATAGACGACCGTTTCTCAACGACCGTCTTTGAGACCGGGCCTTTCCTTACGGGAGACGTTGAGGCAGCGTCGGCCAGTGCCCAGCGGATGGTCATTAAGTTCACTGAACTCAGTACCATCTTTGGAGACACGGTTGATGATGTAATTCTCAAACTTTTTGAGATAGGAGCGGCGGGAGCAGGCAACCATACTGTAGAGGTGCGAGTCCTTTTGCAAGCCTGGGTTGAGGCTCAGGTCACTTGGGATGAGTTCAGTTCAGGGAATAGTTGGGCCTCAGCCGGAGCTAGCACGAATGGCACAGACCGCAGGGCTGCGGTTAGTGCCAGCAACGTCTTAGATGGCACCGCAGCGGGAGCGTATATAAACTTCGACGGGGCTACGCTGGACGCTGACATTCAGGAAATCCTGAACGAGACTTTAACGAATAACGGCCACCTCATATCAGCCGAAGGGGTCGAAAGCCAAGCGGGGGCAGAGGACTACAGTCAGTGGCGAGGGTCGGATGACGGTGTATCGGAAAGGCCGCAACTGGTGGTTGTCCACTCATCTCCCTCTACATTCACCCCAAAAGTGATGATATTTTAACCGATGGTTGACATCAACTACACATTCTCGGTTGACTGGTCCAACGATGGCGACTACGGCGATACCGGTGAGGACGTGAGCGCTCGTATCCTGGCGGCTAGTTGGTTCCGGGGTCGGGACGATGAAAGCCAATTGACAGGCCGCTCCGTTGCTGGTGCCTGTGACATCTTGCTCAACAATGCCAGCGGGGATTACAGCCGGTTCAACACTAGCAGCCCACTCACGGGCAACCTACTACCGGGCCGGAGCATACAGATTCAAGCCGGAAGCGGGGATTTCCCCTACGAATTCCCCCTCGTTTTTGACGACAATATTGTCTGGACTGGGAAGCTATTGCGGCTGGAAACAATCGTTGACCAGCAGCCGGGCCAGTACGCTCGTTTGATTGGCATTGGCAGTTTGGGAACCATCAATGAACGCATCCTACGTTTGGCTATGCAAACGAGCATTGGGACAGGTGCATTGTGGGACCTCATTCTTGATGAACTCGGATGGGCGGCGGGTGACCGGTCAACCGATACAGGCCAGACAACCATCGCCAGGTATCCAGCGAAAGAGGTCAGGGGTCTGACGGCCCTGCGCCAAGTGGAACTGACGGAAGGCGGTTTTGGTTGGGAAGCGAAAAATGGCAACATCAACTTCTCTGGGCGGCACGCAAGGCTGGCCGGTGATGCGTTGATGAGCCAAGCGACATTTTCCGACGCTTCGGGGGCGGCGCTATCGTACAGTGCCATTCAAGAAGCTGACCCGCTGCCAGGGTTATTCAACATTTTCGCAGTGCCAGTCCAGCGTTACACCGTTGGGAGCCTGGCTACGCTCTGGACGCTATCGGAGTCGGGAGCGAATTCCCCGTCCATTAAGCCGGGAGAAACAAAGACGTTTTGGGCCCGGTATCCCAACCCCGCCAGTGCCACCAATGCGGATTCCGTTGATGCCTGGACTACTGTGGTTGAAAACACCGACTATGAGGCCAACACCCAATCAGGCGGTGGCGGGACTGACCGGAGTGCCAGCCTGTCTTTGGTGTTGACCAAATTCGCAACGGCCATGAAGATTGCGGTAACGAACGACCACGCCACGGATACCGTTTTTATCACCTTGCTACAAGCCAGGGGAACTCCGGTCACGAAGGACGACCCCGTTACTATGCAGTCTGAGGATGCTACCAGCAAGACAGCTTACGGGGAGCGGACTTGGCCTTCCCCGCCAGAGTTCATTCCCGACACCGACGAGGCTCAGAACTGGTGCGGCTTCAACTTAGCGATCTACAAGAATCCCATTCCAAAGTTGCCCATGACGGTGATGGCCAACAGGGATACGGCCCACCGGGCTCAGGTATTGACGCGGGATATTAGTGATAGGATTACGGTTGTGGCTAATAATGGGGCCAACCTGGGGCACTCTGGGATTGATTGTTTTATTGAGTGGGAGAAGCACGAAGTCAGTCGGGGGGCGAAACAACATACGGTCACTTGGGGATTGTCGGGGGCAGAGGCTTTTTCGGATTGGTTTGTTTGGGGCACGTCCAAATGGGGCACAACGACGAGATGGACTTACTAAATGCAAAAGAGATATACGGTGCAAAGCGTCAATACGGCGATACGGCTGGGGAAGATTATCCAATTTGAGGACACACAGCCAATCCCGTTGGACCGGTTTGTTCCCAACATTGCAGGGAGCCGTGGATTCCCCCTTCCGAGGGGAGAAGCCGATGGTCAAGTTTTTGCGTTTGCCGAACATGGTAGGTGGATGGCGAAATGCCCACACAGGTGCGGCGGGGCCGAAATGGTCAGTGAAGCCTATCCGTTCTTTTTCTGTCTGTCTTGCGGCGGAGACGGGACGTGGTGGCCAGTGGTTTTCCCGGATAACATCCGAGCGATTGAGGTCGAGTTGTTGAAACGCAAAATCGTCGAGGGTTGGGCCTGGCTCCCTGGAGAGTCGTTGGATGCGCTACGCAGAGAGACGAAAGTAATAAACGCTGCGGCCCAGGAGGCTGACTAATCTCATTTACGACCGTACCAACAATAACTACGGGCGACGTGGCAACAGCCGCGTGGGCCAACACCAACATCAAGGATAATTTCGACGCCTCCGCTGTGGCATTGGTGACCACGGACGGCGACATGGTGGTTGCTACCGCCTCAAAGGCACTCAAGCGCCTGGCAGCGTTTACCGGGGATTTGCTGCTACACGAGATCGGCGGCCTTGAATCTGACGTTTCAGCCGGTGATGGGTTTGTCGAAATCAAAGGCGGAACCACCACGGTCATTAAGTCCAAACTAGACGCCACTGCTGCCCCTGGAGTGAGTAACGACACGACAGAGGGCTACTCCATTGGGTCCAGTTGGATAGACGTTACCAACGACAATGATTATCGAGCCGTCGATGTTACTACAGGGGCGGCGGTCTGGAAGTTATCGGCTGCCGTTGAAGAAGGCACTTGGACAATCGAGGTTGCCGATGACAGCTTTGACGGGAGTGGCGAGAGCCAGACATACACAACTCAAATTGGCCGATACACGAAGATTGGTCGAACTGTCTTTTACTTTGGGAGGGTTGTTATATCGTCGCTTGGCACTTTAACCACGAGCCATCAAGCTCGTATAGTTGGGTTGCCTTTCACATCAGCCAATGTATCCAACATGAATTACCCAGTAACTGTGTCTCAGGGTGCTAGCCTAGCCTTGGGCAATGCCTCAGAGTCGGTTACAGGCTTCGTTGTTCAGAACGCTACTCGTATCGACTTGGAAGTATGGGATGCCACCACTGGCACGACATCAATGCTCCTTTCTGAGTTATCGGCAGGCGGTGGGCTTTCAGTAAGCGGGTTTTACGAGGTATAAGGTCAAGGCGTAATGCTAACCCAGACTGATAAAGAACGACTCTCCGTCTTGGAGGCCAACATTCCTTGGATTAAGGATGCGATAGCCCGTATCGAGTTAGCCGAGAAGGAGCGGGTCAAGTCCCTTGAGAAGCACCTGATGAAGCACCCCAATGGGACTGGCGGCGTCCAAATCATCATTGGGAGGAAGGCGTTGGGATTGCTGGCGACTGGACCTGCTGGGGCTTTGATAGCATGGCTGCACACACAAGGGGTGTTCACGTTTTAGTTTCATTATTATGATGGTAAAAGTTTGCGCTTCAAATGCCGCCCTTTTGGAAGTTTCTCTAAGATTTGTATTATGGGCGTGGCCCCTTCTGGCAATGCGTTTTCATCGTAGTTTTTTCCACATTGGTAACAGACGTGGCAGCTCCCAAATAGGTCTATATAAAACCTCAGATCGCCGCCGCATTTCCGGCAACCCTTGGCTATGAATGTTGGTCGATTCATATCTGAGCCTCCGTTTGACCATGCCCGCATTCGCAGATATTCATTTTGCTTGCCTCCGTTGGAAACCGGACGCCGGGTATCTGCCTGGTGTAAACCAGGATCGCTTGAAGTGCTGTTAATCCTAAATCTGTCCCACAGGCCAAAATTTCGTCGCCTATTTCCACGTCAAAAGTAGGACCGGGATTGCCGTCTCCGGCGTAATTGTTCACATCAATTCCTATGCCAGCATTGTGTGCTGCCTGTAGGTAAACAAGGGCGTCAGCCGTTGGCACCTTGCCCCAGTTACCGCAGACTAAACAGGTCAATTCACGATCGGCGTTATGGCTTTGTGGCCCATGCTTTAAGCCGGGGCAGTCCTCCAACACGCCTGGCAGCACAGGGACCCGACCAGAGTCGTCGAAGATTGACGTATCTACTGCCCGATGCTGTTCAGCACAACAGTTTATTGAGTCGCCTGACGAGCTTCGATGGCAAGCGCACAGGCACGGTTTAGTCGCCCAGGCTAATTGAAACCGGACGTTGTCAGCTTCGGTCATCACGCCACCTCTCGTAGTCGGCTAGGGTTCGAGTCAATCAACCTCGCGCTATCCGGTGTTTCCATGCTCAACCTCCAAGGCTGTTTTAAGCGCAATATGTTCTGC